>OLSK01000099.1_pt1 | contig 81227 bp, 59 predicted proteins | sample 1672781 | NCBI WGS metagenome assembly OLSK01 (sample SAMEA3136723, study PRJEB25190) | human gut metagenome | biome: human gut; feature: human-associated habitat; material: faeces | place: Austria | collected 2013 | reverse complement strand
AAATTGTTAATTTATAAGATATTAAGATGTGAAATTTTGAGATATAACTAAATTTTCCAGATTCCACTGTGAGAATAAACTTACACTTCCGTGTTCAATATGTCGTCCAACAAATATAGAAAACATCTGCGGAAAATGCAAGCCGCGGACCTCTTTTTTGGGCTGTTGCGGGTGTAAAATTCGATAAAAAGTTTGTGAAAATCAATATTGAAGTTTAATTAAGTATTTTCGAAAATGGCCTTTTTGTCCTTTTTTTTGTTCTGGGTACAATTGTTTGATCGGGTTATCTCCCTGATTTTTTTTGTCTTGTCCTTGTTTGGGCCGGTTGTTCCGTTCAGTAAAATTTGACCGTTGAAATTTCTTGACCGTAAGGCGCGATCCCTTCTTCAGGTTCTCTTCTCAAGAATTGAAACCGAAGGCCGTTGTTGGTGCTTGAGCCTGGTTATATGATGTGTTTGTCTTATATTATATATAAAGGTATAATTAAAATGAATGCATGTTTCATATGTGTGCTTGAATACATGTTTTTATTGTGAGAGTTTAATGATTGGTTGTGTTTCGTATTGCGAATATGCCGTTTTTGTGTATCTAGTTCGTAAAATTACATTGATATTTGATGTATTTATTTGATATAAAGGGGAATAAATTGTTTGATTGAAGTGCGTGTATTTGTGCTGTAAGCAAGTGTTTAATATGGTAAATCATGTTTATAATAGATGTTCTATTATTTGATCGTTTGCAGGTATTGTTGGATTTGTAAATTTATTGAAAGCCTAATATTGAGCCCACCACCGGGCAATGGAAGTGATTTCGCTTTTGACCGCGGGGCGCTCGACAACGACCAGCTGGCACGGGTCGAGCGGGCGAGTTTCCTGCAGGGAAGGATCGTCGTTGGCGGATCCCATCCGGGCGATATTCCGATAGACGGGACGCTGGCCGTCTCGGGCCATGCCTATACACTGATGCATCCGTGACAGTAGGGAGGCGCTTTCGGTTCGGAAGGGACGGCATCGGCAGGCAATTGCCTGCCGATGCCTTTTTGGAAGGAATGGTTTGTGTTTGGGAATGACATTTACGGGAGGACCTGCCATTGCATGGCTTACAATGCGGGATTCTCCTTTGCTCCCTTGTGCGATCTCTGTTTAAGAAATCGCATGAGACGGGAACTTCTTGATTTTTAGACGAAGACCGTGTCATTTTGGTCGTAAATGCTTCCAAATTGTTACTTATGCCTTCCGTTTGCTTTTTCCGGACCTCCGGTTGTTGTTGCATTGGGGTGAAACAACCGTGAAAATAAGATTTTAAAACGGCTGTTTTTGTTTGTCTGTCAGAAGAATAGGCATTGCGTGATGGTTTGATGCAAGAAAAAAACCTCTCTTTTTGTTTATTCGACGAATTTATCTATTTTTGCGACTAAATAGTGTGGTTTCTTAAACAGAAATAATAAACATTCGCAACTGTAGGTTTGCAGACAAGCCCGAAGCGAAGCAAGGTATTCGCAATTTTCACGAATACCTTATGTGTAATTCTTAATTCACTGAATGTCAGCGTGTTCTGATGTTGCGCTGGCAAGGCCTCGGATTGCCCGGATGCGATGCGGATTCCTGGATAAACGATATTGGAATGAATACGCAGGGCACTAACTGGACTTGGTCTGACTCGGTCTCCGAGCAGATCCGCACAAGAAAAAACAACCATGCGGTAAGGTGGTATGTGCTGGTGCTGCCGGTCTCTTCAAAAGGATATTACAGGGGCAACCCGGCCAAAGGACTCCAGACCGAGCTGGCTCGGCGCATCCGTGTCGGCGAGCAGCCGTTCGAATATTTTGCTCCGTCGTACGTCGCCGTCTGCGAAAAAAAGGGCGTACTGGTCCGCACGCAGCATCCGTTGCTGTACAATTACGTCTTCGTACACGCCTCGGAAGCAGAGATCTATCGTTTGAAACGATTTCTTCCCCAATACAGTTTCCTGCCCCGGGTCCGTGACGGACGTGGCGGGTATTATCCCTACTTGTCGGACGAGGAGATGGCCAATCTGAAATGGGTTGCCGAATCCTATTGCGATGAACTGCCGGTCTATACACCCGAACCGAACCGGCTGATGAAAGGGGATCGGGTGCGCATCACCGAGGGGCAGTTCAAGGGAGTGGAGGCAAGCGTCATCATCCAGCCCGGAGGCGGACGGAAAGACATCATGGTCTGTGTGGAGAACTGCATGTATGTACCGCTGCTCAGTGTGGAGCCCGGCCAGTACGAGGTGGTTGCGTTGAACTCGGACAACCGCCATGTCTACACGCGTCTGAACGGCGACCGGCTTCCGGCGGGACTTCATGAAGCGCTGAAGCGTTACCATTCGCCCGAAGGGGTGACGGACACGGATCGGGAATTGGCCCGGGAGACGCTGCGGCAATACGGCAGTCTGCAGTTGGAGAGTGACGTCATGCGTTGCAAACTTTACTCGATGCTGCTTCCGGCCTATGCGATTCTTGGAGAGAAGGAGGAGTTCGACCGTCTGGTAGGTACGATTCGCAGTATCCTGCCGCTGATCCGTGCCGAACAGTCGCGTGCGTTGTTGCTGGTTACGCTCTATGGTTGCACGAACAGTTGCATCTGCCGGGATCATGCGCATGGCGCCGTCGATCCGTGGCGTGAGGAGCGGAATCCGAAAAAGTGCAAGTTGCAACTCATCCGGCGTCTTGACGATTACGATTGTTGGTTGGGACATGGCCTGTATGTCGGACGGTCTGCCTCCTCGGAACCGCAACATTGTGAATCCGTGTCGGCGAGCCGTTGAGCCGGCAGTTGTCGTACCGGCTGTCCGTTTTCCGCTTGCAATCGTTTCTTTCGATTGTTTCCATCAAACAAATATCCCCAAGTATGTTGTATTTTATCACCTCTCTGATTGCGGTTTTGGGCGTTTGCTGGATCCATCCGCGATTGGTCGCCATTGCCCTCGACAAAAACATCGTGGATAATCCCGATGCCCGGAAACTCCAACGCAAGCCGGTCCCCGTTCTTGGCGGTATCGCCGTGTTTTTCGGAACGGTGATCGGACTGGGGTGCGCCGGTATTGCCTGCGACTGTTCGGATCTGTTCATCGTGGTGGTCGCCATGATGATCATGCTCTATACCGGGACGCTCGATGACATCCTCGACCTCTCCCCGGCCCTGCGCTTTTTGGTGGAGATTGGCACCGTCCTGCTGCTGGTCTTCGTCGGAGGCTACACACTGGATGATTTCCACGGACTGTGGGGACTCGGTCAAATTCCCCGTGAAGTCGCCATCCCGCTGACGGTCTTTGCCGCCGTGGGCATCATCAATGCCATCAACCTGATCGACGGCGTGGACGGACTTTCGTCGGGTTACTGCATCATGGCGGGCATCCAGTTCGGGGTGATGTTCTGGCTGGCCGACGATCCGGTCATGGCCATTCTGGCAGCCGTATCCGCAGGATCGCTCATTCCGTTTTTCTTTCACAATGTCTTCGGCAAGACATCGAAGATGTTCATCGGGGACGGCGGTACGCTCGTGATGGGCATCATCATGTCGGTATTCGTCATGCGGCTGCTGCAGCACGACGCTCAATACATGATGCATGCCCAGGAGAATCTGGGGCTTGTGGCCTTTACGCTGGCGGTGCTGTCGGTTCCGGTCTTCGATACGCTGCGTGTGATGACGGCCCGTATCCTGAAGGGCAAGTCCCCGTTTCATCCCGACAAGACGCACCTGCACCACATGTTCATCCGCCTGGGATGCTCCCATGCCGCCACGACGCTTGCAATCCTGATGCTCAATGCCTTCGTGGTCCTGTGCGGATGGATCAGCTACAAGGCCGGTTGTTCGATCGATACGCAGCTTTACATTATTCTGGCCCTCGGCCTGCTGATCACATTCGGTCTCTATAACTTCATGGAGCGGCAGATCCGTCGCAAAACCCGTTTTCTGCATCTGCTGCATCGGATCGGCTACCGCACGCATCTGAACCGTACGGGTATCTTTTTCTGGCTGCAGAAAGCCGTTGATCGTATTTAGGCATTCTTTATTGGTATATGTTGGTATCCAACATGGCAATAGAGTTTGTGAATAAACCGTCTTCGGATGTTTGACTGCATGCATCTTTGTTTCATTCCCTGTTTTGAATCCGTTTATTGCCTGAAGGACAGGAGCATGCCGAGTGTCGTGGCCCAAAGGGATGTTGTCGGGACAAAAGGATATGCTCGGATTTCACGCTTTTCGGACGAAGTCTGTGGAGCCTTGCTGATGATTTTCATCGGAGGGTCTGTTTGGAATATCCTCCACGGGTTGTGGTGCCTTGATCAGATCCCGCAAGGGGTGGCCATCCCGTTTATGCTCTTTGCTGCCGTAGGCATCATCAATGCCATCAACCTGATCGATGGGGTAGACGGTCTCTCGTCGGGCTACTGCATTTTGACGAGTTTGCTCTTGGGGATGATGTTCTGGTATGTGGAGGATCGGACGATGGGTATGTTGGCCGTCGTGGCCACCGGATCGCTGATCCCGTTCTTCTTCCACAACGTCTTCGGGAAGAGTTCGAAGATGTTCATTGGCGACGGCGGGACGCTGGTCATGGGTATCGTCTTGTCGATCTTCGTGGTCCGGATTTTGCGCCACGGCTCGATGAGCGAGGTTTATGATGCGGCAAATATCGGGTTGGTCCCCTTTACGCTGGCGGTTCTGTCCGTTTCCGTCTTTGATACGCTCCGCGTGATGACGACACGCATCCTGAAGCGCAAGTCTCCGTTTCATCCGGACAAGACGCACCTGCATCACATGTTCATCTGTCTGGGATGTTCGCATGCTGCCACGACGCTTGCGATTCTGACCCTGAACTTCTTCGTGGTGCTGTGCTGGTGGATTAGTTACATGGTGGGCTGCTCGATTGATGTCCAACTGTATATTGTGCTGGTATTGAGCATTCTGATCACATCTGGCCTTTATAATTTCATGGAGTACCATATCCGCCACAAGACGCAATTTGTCCGCCTGCTCCATCGCATCGGCTACCGTACACACCTCAATCGTACTGGTATTTTCTTCTGGCTTCAGAAGAAGATGGATTAGATAATTGGAAGTAATGCAAATTAAAAGTCAATCATAAATGAATACGGATCTGAACAAAGACTTAAAAATTGCCGTAGCCGGAACAGGCTATGTCGGTTTGTCTATCGCCACATTGTTGGCTCAGCATCATCAAGTAACCGCAGTTGATGTTATTCCTGGAAAGGTGGAGATGCTGAATCGGAAACAGTCTCCGATTCAAGACGAATATATTGAAAAATATCTGGCAGAGAAGCCGTTGAGTCTCACCGCTACATTGGATGGCGTTGCAGCCTATCGGAATGCAGATTTTGTTGTGATTGCCGCTCCGACAAACTACGACCCCGTCAAAAACTATTTTGATACAAGTCATGTCGAAGAGGTGATTGATCTGGTTCTTGAGGTTAATCCTCAAGCTGTCATGGTTATCAAATCGACGATTCCTGTAGGTTACTGTCGGAGTTTGTATATCAAATACTTGCAGAAGGGAGTAAAACGGTTCAACCTGCTGTTCTCTCCCGAATTCCTGCGTGAAAGCAAAGCCCTTTATGACAACCTCTATCCGAGTCGCATTATTGTGGGCATTCCTAAAATTATCAATGATGAGCGGTTCAAGGAGGAGAATGATGCCATTCGAGCCATTGCAGATATTCCGGCGCTTGAAAAGGCTGCCCATACGTTTGCTGCACTGTTGCAGGAAGGTGCCATCAAAGAAAATATTGATACGCTGTTTATGGGTTTGAAAGAGGCTGAGGCAGTAAAACTTTTCGCCAATACTTATCTGGCCCTTCGAGTCAGCTACTTCAATGAACTGGATACTTATGCCGAGGTAAAGGGCCTGGATGCTCAAGCCATTATTCTCGGAGTTGGTTTGGATCCCCGTATTGGGACTCACTACAACAATCCGTCGTTCGGTTATGGCGGATATTGTCTGCCGAAAGATACCAAACAATTGCTGGCTAATTATGCGGATGTTCCGGAGAATCTGATAGAGGCCATTGTCGAGTCGAATCGCACCCGCAAGGACTTCATCGCGGATCAGGTTCTGAAAAAGGCGGGATATTATAGTTACTCTTCTACAAATGGTTACAATAAGGAGCAAGAGAAGCCTATTGTGATCGGTGTATATCGTCTGACCATGAAATCCAACAGCGACAATTTCCGCCAGAGCTCGATTCAAGGTGTCATGAAGCGTATCAAGGCCAAAGGTGCAACGGTTATCATTTACGAGCCCACCCTCGAGGATGGATCTACATTCTTCGGCAGCGAGATCGTCAACAATCTCGAGAAGTTCAAGCGAATGAGTAGGGCCATTATTGCCAATCGATATGATGTTGTTCTTGAGGATGTTAAAGAAAAGGTCTATACTAGGGATCTCTTTCGTAGAGATTGATATGATGGAATAATCATAATTTTTTGATCTTTTAATTCGAAACTTTGTTTTTTCTTTGTGAAGAATTTATCAAAAAAACAATTGCTCATATATTTTGCCCCCTATTGTCGAAGTTTTTTATAGCGGTATTTGAAAGTATAGGGGCAATTAATCAAATCATGTAGGGAGTGAACGCGATTGTATGATGCATATTTAGAGTTGAGCAGTACTTCTATTGGTTTAAAATCTGTGTTTAAGTCATGCCTATAACTCTTCATGGTTTGCTAGGAATACATATCAACAATGGTATCGTATTAGAAAGAGGTATCTTGATTATGCAAAATGTAACAATTGGCTCTAATACATTAAGTGGGTTAAAACGAAATGGAGCTCCGTATTTCGGAGATAATATATTTTAGGTACTAGAGCCTTCCACTATTGGCGGAATTACTATTGGCGACAATAGTCGTATAGGCGCGAATAGTTGTGTTTATCTGGATATTTCTGAGAACCAATACGGTTCGAGGAAAGAGTGAGGTGTATATTTCATAATCATTTCAAAGAAAATAAATTTATGGCAATGCAGGCGTTTATGGATTGCAATGCTTCATTAGACTTTTAAACAATGATATTAGGAATGAAGATGGAATCGTGGGTTATAAATGTAGTAAACAAGGTGTTGTTAAAGTTACGTCTGCCTTGCATTGACCTGCTTAAACTACGTCAGCAATACACATTTTATAGGATTAGAAGAAGTGTCCCTTGTAGTATTAAATGGTTAAAATCTCTTACGAGTTGGGCTGAGGATAAAAAAATAGATAAAACATCTCCGATTTATGTAATGTGGTGGACTGGGGAAGAAACGATGCCTCCAGTCGTGAGACTATGTTATAAGAATCTGTGTAGAAATGCGAAGAGACATCCGATTGTATTAATTACGAAGAATAATATTTATACATTATTTCCATCAATTGCTCAACATATTAAAGAGGTAGAAGAAAAATACAACGAAAGAAAAATCTGTATCCAACATTTTTCTGATATTACTAGATTGTTGATTCTTGATAAGATAGGGGGAATTTGGATTGATGCGACTGTTTTTGTAACTCCTGATTGGGATGAAAATCTGGTTGGAAAATCATTTTATTCAGGGCGGAGATCGTCTACATTTGCTAACAGCGGGAAATCAATAACTGCTGGGCAATGGACCTCGTATTTTATCGCATCGGTTAAAGGAAATCCCTTGATTAATTTTATGTACAATGGATTATTGGAGTATTATTCTCGTAAAGGTTGGATATCTGAATATTATACTATGGATTATTTGTTTACAATTGGGATGAGTAAATCCCCTATTGTTAGGCAAATTATTGAGTCAGTACCAGAAATAAATGCCAACTTATTTGGTTTAGAGTCATTAATGCATAAGCCATATAATCAAGCGGAGTATAACTCTTTTTTAGCGACAGCTCCTTTTTTTAAACTCAATCACCGAATAGAGTATCACTGTTATGATGATAATGGAGAGAGAACAGTTTTTGGGTATATGACAAGCTTGTTTGGTTAAGCGGTTCATTATTATATAGTTAATGAGTTGATACATTAGATTGTAAATGGATAACCTACAAGCTGTCAATACATCAGAGAATAATAAACGCATAGCCAAAAATACTATGCTTTTATATATGCGTATGTTACTCTTGATGCTAGTGAGTTTATACACGAGTCGAATAAATCTTAATGCATTAGGTGTCGTCGATTTTGGTATATATGGAGTCGTTGGAGGAGTTGTAAGTATGTTTTACATAGTGTCAAACGCGCTTGTTGGTTCTATTAATCGTTTTCTAGCATTTGAGATTGGTGCTGAAAATCAGGATAAACTGAATAAAGTCTTTTGTACGGCCAAAGGCTTCCAGTATATTATTGTAGGATTAATTTTTATTTTGGCAGAAACCATAGGTCTATGGTTTCTGAACAATAAACTGGTTATACCGGCAGACCGCATTGTGGCAGCGAACTGGATCTATCAATTTTCTACCATATCGTTTTGTTTAGATCTGTTGGTAATCCCATATACCGCTGATATTATTGCTCATGAAAAAATGTCGGCATTTGCTTATATCAGCATCCTTACAGTTGTAGGAAAATTAATTGTAGCATGGACTACAATGATTGCTCCCATAGATCATTTAATTTGGTTTGGAGCTTTAATTCTAGTTAATTCTACAATTATTCGGAGTATATATATTTTCTATTGTAAACGTAATTTTATAGAATGTAATTGTAAGTTCCAGTTTTGTAAATCCATATGGAAAGATATGTTTGGTTTTGCAGGTTGGAATTTTGTCGGTACAATTGCTGCAATTCTGCGAGATCAAGGCGGAAATATTTTGATCAATCTCTTTGCAGGTCCGTCGGTAAATGCCGCTCGTAGTATCGCGAATCAGGTGAATAATGCTGTATCAAGTTTTGCAGACAATTTTCAGACAGCCCTTAAGCCTCAGATTACCAAAAGTTATGCTGCGGGGAACTTTGACTATTTGTATAAACTGATATTTCAAGGGGCGCGTCTTTCATATTATATTCTACTCATTTTAGCATTACCTATACTTTGCAATACACATTACATAATCCAGCTTTGGTTAGGTGAAGTACCAGATTCTACAGTTCTTTTTATTCAGTTAATTTTGATATTTACTATGAGTGAGTCTCTAGCTGGGCCTCTTATTACGGCAATGCTTGCCACGGGTAAAATTAGAAATTTCCAAATTATCGTTGGAGGACTTAATCTTTTAAATATACCAATATCTTATATCTTTCTTAAATTAGGAGCTATACCGGAAATGGTAGTGGTTATTTCAATATTCATCTCAATTTGTTGTGAAATGGCTCGAATACTTCTCCTTCGAAAGATGATAAATATGTCTGCAAAAGCATTCTTATATCATGTTTACTTTAATGTGATAGCAGTTTCAATCATAGCTTGTTTGTTCCCTTTGTATCTGCGTGGTGCGCTTGAGGAAAACTTTGGATCGTTTATTCTGATATCCGGGGTTGCATTCCTATGTACAGCCTTTAGCATCTTATTTGTGGGATGCAATAAAGAAGAACGAGCTTTTATCTATTCAAAAATAGTCTTTGCATTTAATAGGTTTAACCAATTATATCAAAAATGATAAATCTTGTAAAAGTCCGTTTATCTAATATTGAACTTCTTCGGATACTTTCAATGCTGGGAGTTTTGATTGTTCATGCTGATTTTGGAGCATTGGGAGAACCAACACGAGCTGAACTCCTTTCTACCCCCACCTATACGGTTATTCGGACCTCCCTAGAGGCTTTCGCAATCGTCGCCGTCAATGTTTTTGTGTTAATTTCCGGATGGTTCGGAATCAATTTCCGATGGAGCAGCCTTTGTAAATTATTGTTTCAGTGCGTATTTTTCTTTTTTGGCATATATTTCATATGCTATATATTTGGGCTGGTAGAGATTAGACCGCTCAAAGGTGTATACATGAGTTTAATGCTCTCGGAGAATGCCTGGTTTGTTAAATCCTACCTGGGGATGTTCCTTTTTGCCCCTGTAATGAATGCATTCATAGAGAGCGCATCAAAGAAACAGATTAAAATATTCTTATTATGCTTTTTTGTATTCCAAAGCATATATGGATGGATTTCAACTGGAGCATCATTTATCTCAGGTGGATACAGCTCTTTTTCATTTATGGGATTGTATTTATTGGCCCGTTATGTATGGGTTCACAAACCGCAATGGAGCCAATGGTCCATACGAAGGGACTTCACTGCATACGGCATATTATCACTGATAACAACTTTGGGAATTCTACTGTTCACCTATCTTGACATATATCCTTTATATGCTATGTTTATACGATACAGCAGTCCGTTGATAATTGCAGCTGCACTATTTTTGTTATTGGCATTCAGTAAACTGTCGCTCAGCAACACGTTCATAAATAAGGTTGCGGCATCTTGTTTTGCGGTGTATCTATTCCACTTCATTCTATTCCCCCAATACATGCGGGGTTGGATTCAGTCGATTGCATCCGAATATGCAGGAGTTACAATGGCGGGGCTGATTCTGGCTTTGTTGTTAGGTTTTTATGCGACGGCCATACTTATCGACCAAGTTCGTATAATGGTATGGAATTTTGTCTCTACACGATATTTTAGCAAATGATACAGGTAGAAGATAAGCATGATTGCTGCGGGTGTACTGCATGCGCTTCGATATGCGGAAAGAAAGCAATCGTAATGCAGCCAGATGGGGAGGGATTCCTGTATCCTGTCTGTGACCTTTCCCGATGCATCGGTTGTCATTTGTGCGAGCAGGTGTGCCCTATTGTCGCTCGAGATTCCAAACAATCCGACATATCGCCCCTCAAGGTATATGCACTCCGCAATAAAAATGCAGAGATTCTGCGGAGCAGCTCGAGTGGTGGAGCTTTTGCCTCGATGGTAGACAATATCCTATTGCAAGGTGGAATTATATATGGTGCCGAATATAATGAACAGCACGTTGTCGTCCACCGCGGAGAGACCACGTCCGATGGCGCAATCAGATTCAGAGGGTCTAAATATGTGCAAAGCAATATAAATGGGGCTTATAATGAGATCCGACAGCACCTGCTCTCTGGACGGTATGTCTTGTTTAGCGGTACACCCTGTCAGGTAGAAGGGCTAAAACGTTTTTTAAGAAGATCTTACGAGAACTTGCTGACTGTTGATATTCTCTGTCACGGAGTTCCTTCACCCCAAATATTTGCCGACTATATCCGATTTATAAATAAATATTCCCCCGGTCGCTTAAAAGGTCTTTTCATGAAGGACAAGACCTTTGGATGGGGATACCAGAACACCCGACTCTTTTTCCAGAGAGGTCGGTCTGAATTTAATACGCCCCTCTCCAATTTGTGGAATAATATTTATTATGATCATATTGTCAATCGTCCCTCCTGCCATAAGTGCAGATTTACAAACCTCCATCGTCCTGGGGATTTAACCATAGGGGATTTTTGGGGCATTGAAAAATATCATAAAGAATTCCACTCATCGATGGGTGTCTCTTTGTTAATGACGAACACGACTAAGGGCAATATCTTTTGGGAACAGATAAAATTAGAATTCGAATATATTGAGAGCAATACGGAAGAGTGTATTCAACCTGTACTTCAACATTCACGATTGGAGCCTTTCGACCGAATCTCCTTTTGGGAAGAATACAAAAAGCTGGGCTTCGATAAGACTATCCGACGTCGCTATCATATTACGCATGCTGCGCTTTTGAAAAATTATCTATACCAGATTATAAATAACATAAGACATAAATAGGATCCTATGAAATCAGTTGGAATTATTACCATACATAACTGTCAGAATAATTATGGTGGTGCACTCCAATGTTTTGCCCTTTACAGATACCTGCAGATTCAGGGATATTCCGTAGAGGTAATAGATCTTCACAGGCCCAACAACGCCGATTATGTAGATAGCGTTCGATTCCGGAACATGCGCTCCCATATTGGAATCTGGGGGCTTGCAAAAGGATGGATAAAAGAATTAATGGGAATCAGACGCTTGCGCAATCCGATATTTCATTCAAATTGGAATCCCCGTGCGGGCGAACGCTTTACCGCCTTCAACTCTTTGGTTAAGATGTCTGCGCCCTATTGTTATATTCCCGATTTATATAGGAATCCGCCTCAATATGACATATATATTACGGGAAGCGACCAGTTGTGGAATCCCGATCAGCCATATTGTTTGGAGCCCTATTTCCTGACATTTGTCAAAAACAAGAAAGCGATTAAATTATCCTATGGAACGAGCATTGGCTTGTCTGAAATTAGACAGAAAGAAAAAGCCATTTTCCGGAACTGGCTGTCGTCGTATGATGTGATATCGGTAAGAGAGCATCAAGCGTCCAGAATGTTAGAGGAGATAATCCACCAGACGATACATAGAGTTCCCGATCCCACATTCCTTCTCGATCCCGAAGAGTGGCTGCAAATGGCCATTGCTCCTCAAATAAAACAAGACTATGTGCTAATATTTAATTTGGGACAAAATGCGCAAATAATACAGACTGGGATTAGAATCGCTCAAGAATTGAATCTTAAATTAAAAGTTATAGATCAAAATTATTCATTCCCAAAGAATCCTAACGTCGAAGTTGTAGCCGATGCAGGTCCTCTTGAATTTATAGGGCTTATCAGAGATGCTCGATTAGTGTTGACTAATTCATTTCATTGCACTGTTTTCTCAATTATTACTGGTACTTATAATTTTTATACTTATATTGCTCCAGACAGCAATCGTGGTAGTCGTATAGAAGACTTGTTGGATACATTCCAATTATCTGACCATATAATACATTCCATGGACGCGATTCCGTCGGCCCGACAACTGTCGGAATTGAAACTTGACTCCCGACAGACTTCTGCCATTATGAAGAAGGAGCAACAGATTGGGTGCGAGTTTCTTAAAAATGCAATGTCAATAATAAAATAAATATATGCGGAAAATCTATAATGCTTTAATTGCTGTTTATTGGAACTTTATCCATTCGCATTATCCTTATTTTTGGGTTAAGCATTTATATAAAAGAGAATTAGGTAAAGAAGTTGATTTGAAAAATCCCCGTGATATAAACGAAAAGATTTTGTGGCTGGAGTTTTTCACTGATACGAGACTCTGGTCTAGATTGGCGGATAAGTATGCTGTACGGGAATATGTTAAGAGTAGAATAGGATCAGATGTTCTTGTCCCTCTTTTGGGGCATTGGGATAGCGCTGATGCTATAGATTTTAATACTTTACCTAACAGTTTTGTAATAAAACCCAATAATGGCAGTTATGACACCATCATCGTATCAGATAAAAATCAAATCAATTTAAATGATGTTCGGAGCCGTCTTGCTAATTCATTGAATAGTAAGTTTGGATTAGATAATGCGGAGCCTCATTATCTCCGTATTAGACCGTGTATTATTGCGGAGGAAATGTTGCATCCCAATGATTCTCAAGGACTGGCTGATTATAAAATTTGGTGTTTTAATGGCAACCCATATTGTTTTCTTGTTTGCGTTGATCGAAATCCGATAACACGCCATGCCGATCTTATATATTATGATCTTCAATGGCATAAACGGAACGAGTATATTGCTGAATCATTCCGTAATGAGAAGTCTTGTCCGAAACCGGCCAATCTGACAGAATTACTTGATATGGCAGCGAAATTATCAAAAGGGTTGCCGCAATGTAGAGTTGATATGTATGTAGTCAATGGAAAAATTTATTTTGGCGAGATGACCTTAACGTCCAATTATGGAATGATGCCTTATTTTACACAAGAGACACTAGACGACATGGGACGGCTTTGTAAATTACCAAAGCGTACTTTTACCGATCGATGGTATTCCTTTATGACTCGATATTTGCCTAAATAAATAGTCGTGTATAATTATACCATAATAATCCCTCACTATAACATACCTCAACTTTTGGAGCGGTGTGTCGCCAGCATCCCAATGCGGGACGACATCCAAACAATTGTTGTGGATGATTGCAGCCCGGATTCCCCGGAACTTACGGCAACCGTTCAACGGTTGAAACTGCGGAAGAATCTGGAATTTTATCGTACAAAACTGGGGGGGAGTGCCGGACGAGCCCGTAATTTAGGGTTGGACTATGCTTTGGGAAAATGGTTGATTTTCGCTGATGCGGATGATTTCTTCGATCAATCTTTTTCCGAAAAGCTGGATAGATATCTGAACGCTGAAGAAGATGTGATTTATTTTAATTTCCGGAGTGTTCGAAGTGAGAATATCTCACAAATATCCAATCGCGAGTCAGATTATAATAAATTCTTCGAGCAATATGATAAAAATCATAACGAGGATAATTTCCGCTTCTTATATTGTACTCCTTGGGGCAAGATAATCAAACGCAGTCTTGTGGAGAACAACAAAATACGCTTTGATGAGACCCGCTACGCAAACGATGCAATGTTCGCAGTCCTAGTAGGCTGTAAGGCCCAATCCATTTTACCCGTTGATGAAGTTCTTTACGTTCTTACGGAACGGACCGGGTCGTTAGCGAACAACTTTTGTCGTAAAGCAGGCGAAACTGTAATACGCGCGAAAGTTGCGCTTCGAATTCAAAAAGTGATCAAAGATAATGGACATATATTCCCGTATGATTATCAGATATATATTCGAATCTTGCTTTGGAATGGAGAGTTCCAAGATTTGTTGAATCTCTATCATACCATTGCTGATTACGATCTAACGAAAAGCAATATTCTCAATATCGTACGCCACACCGGCCGACGATACTGGCTGGTAGCCCTGTGGCTAATATGGCAAGATTGGATGCTCTTATTATTTAGAAGAAGATGAATCCTCCCGCGATATCGATTATAGTCCCTGTTTATAAAGCCGAGGCATATTTAGAAAGGTGCATTGACAGCATAATTTCCCAGACTTTTACGAATTGGGAGCTATTGCTTATTGATGATGGCTCTCCAGATTGCTGTGGCCGGATCTGCGATGCATACGAACGGAAAGACAGTCGATTCCATGTTTTCCATAAAACAAATGGCGGAGTTGCTTCTGCAAGAGAGGTTGGTATGCAACATGCTATTGGGGAATATTCCATCCATGTTGATCCGGATGATTGGATCGATCCGTATACATTGGAAGAGCTTTATAAAGCTGCAAAAAGTTCCAATGCCGATATTGTCGTGTGTGATTTTTTGTTGAATTATGGATCTCGAACGGAAATCTTGAAGCAAGAGGTGTATTCTTCAGATGAATTTCTTAGGCAACTTTTCTCTCAAGAACGGCATGGTAGTTTGTGCAATAAACTAATACGTACTGAATTATATAAACGATATGATTTGCATTTCCCAAAAGAAATCGTTTGTTGGGAAGATTTGTATATCTGCTGTAATCTACTGATGTCGCACCCCTGTAAAATAACCTATGTACCTAAAGCCTTCTATTATTACGATTTCGTTTCCAACCCAAACAGTATGGTTAGAAAGGCATCCATGAAAACATTGGATGGCATGATTTCTTTCTGCCGATACTTTGATAACAGGCTCTCTTGTGATAGAAAAGCATGGTTGAATGAAACGAAAGGTCTGGTTTTAGCGACCGCTTACCGTTGTCATCTTTGGTCTGCCGAAAAGCTTCGAAGTATTTTCCCGGAAATTAATTCTTGGTATATCGGAAAATATCTCCATGATTACCCTCATGTGATTTATTGTGGCGTTGCCCAGGTTCTTAATGGGAAAAGCCTAAAAGACGCCTATCGTTTTCAGAAATGGAATGAATTATATCAACGAATAAGAAACAAAATATCTAGGATTTTATAAATAGTTTGGATGCCATGTTGAATTCCAACCCGCTGGTCTCTGTTATCGTCCCCGTATACAATGTCGAACATTACATCCATCGTGCCGTGGATAGCCTGTTAAACCAAACCTATCCGTGTCTGGATATTATTCTGGTTGATGATGGAAGTCCGGACGCGTGCCCTCGCATATGTGATGAGTATGCTTGCAAGGATAGCCGAGTCAGAGTAATCCATAAAACGAACGGGGGCCTTTCAGATGCCCGTAATACAGGACTTAAAATAGCCAAGGGAGAATACCTTACATTCCTGGATAGCGATGATTATTTATCCCCGGATGCAATAGAACGTTTTTTACGAACCGCCCAAGAACAAAATGTCGACATTGTATGTTGTGGCCTTAATATAATTGATGCCGATGGTAGAATATACGATTACAGAAAGGGCGATGTTTCATTTAAAGCTTCCGGCCAAGATGTCGTAATGCGCCTTTTCAAGGATGTGTTCCCTTATAATTTTACTCACTCTAAATTTTATAGACGAGCACTTTTTTGCGGGGTTCAATTCCCTGTAGGACGTATCTATGAGGACATGGCAACTACATATATCGTCGTCAATAAGGCCCATCGTGTATTTTGCATGAAAGAGTGTTTGTATTATTACGAAAGGGGGCGTAGCGGGAATATCTCATCGGAACTTCTCTCTAAAAAAGCAGCTTGGAGTTACTATTGCGGATGTTTGAACTGTGTAGAACGTATTTCTTTCAGTAAAGAATATTCTGAATACAAGGAGGCACTTCCGATAATCATTAAGAATCTGTATGTTTGGATTAAGCTCTGTATGGAGACATCTATTTGTTTGGGGAAAGATGAATATGATGCATATTGCCAGAAGATAAGACTTCTTCTATCTGAAATCTCAATGCCGATGCCATGGAAGATTAAACTTCTGTCCCAATTTAGTAGTATATATTATTATTCATATCCCTTTATCAAGCGAATCAAATGATACAATTCTTCCTGGCTTTGTTTTATCCTTTGTTTTGTTGTATTTGGTTATTATGTCGCGATAAACGTTCTTTTAAGATTGATGCTTTTAATTGGTGTCGATGGAAACATCTGAAGTTCTCTTATTGGAATGTTTATGTTATCTTTATATCAGACAAAGCTTTTCGAAATCTTTTCTATTATCGAGTTGGTCCTTGTCGGATATTTCTTTCTTTTTTATTTCCTGGTTATGATCATCTCCAGATAACAACTCCGACAAAGGATATTGGAGGAGGGCTTATTATTCAACATGGTTTTGCTACTATAATCTCAGCAAAAAAAATAGGGTGTAATTGTAAAATATATCAACAAGTTACTATTGGCTATAATCATCGTTTAGAAGCTCCTATATTGGGTGATAATGTGGAGGTGTGCTGTGGCGCTAAAATAATTGGAGGAGTTCATATCGGCGACAATGTTTTGATTGGCGCAAACGCCGTTATCGTTAATGATATCCCATCAAATTGTGTTGTTGCAGGAGTCCCTGCGAAGATCATAAAATCTTTGCCAGAAGATTCTGATATATTCAATCGGTAAAGAAAGACTGAATATAATTTTCACTCCAATATTACATTGTACAATATGAAATATCCGAAAATATCTATAATAGTTCCTGTTTATAATGTCGAACAATATTTAAATCAGTGTGTAGAGTCGATTGTTGGCCAAACGTATCAGAATCTAGAAATTATTTTGGTCGATGACGGCTCTCCGGATTCTTGCCCGAAGATGTGCGAAGATTGGGCTAATAATGATAAACGCATTCAAGTAATTCATAAGCCGAATGGCGGTTTAAGCGATGCTCGGAATGCTGGAATAGATGTAGCAAGTGGCGAGTACCTCATGTTTGTTGATAGTGATGATTTTATTGCAGCAAATATGGTAATGGATTTATATGCATTATTAAATCGAACAAATGCAGATATTGCTTGTGGTGGCGTTTATAGGTATTGTGACGGTAAAATAACAGATATTTATAATGAGGTTATTCGCTCTGATGAAATTGTCTTTTCAGGAATCGGCCAGTTGAAGAATATGCTTAATTCCCAAACAGAATGCGCCGCTTGGGGTAAACTTTACCGACGACCTTTAATTGGCAACCATCGTTTTATAAAAGGGCGATATAATGAAGATGTAATTTTCCTTTTTCCATTGTATGCCAACTGTTCTAAGGTCGTATATACAAATAAGAGATATTACTATTACCGGGATACGTTAGGGAGCGTAACGCATGCCTTGAGTGATAAAACCTTGCATGCCTTGTTGAATCAGCAGGAGATGGAGCAGATCGCAATTAAACGGCATATACCGGTAAAAGATGAAATGGAGAACTACAAATGTCGGACCTGTTTGGAATTGGCCTATGCGATACAGAGAGATAATGCGCGGAAACGGTTCCCTCAACAAAGCGATTATACCAAAAGACAGGTTCGCAGCCATCTTTTGTATATGGTGAAGCATCCGGGATATACATGGCGAGATCTGGCACATGCTCTCATAGTGCTATTTAGACTGTAAACAGTGTGTAGTATGGCTGTATTTAAATTTATAATAGAGTTATTGATATACGTCTTCTTTGCGTGGGCAATGTATTCACTCGCAAAGGGATCGATTTTATGTCATAAAAACAGCATGAAGTTTGACGGATATATATGGTGTTATGTGCTGTTTTTTACGATTATATCCGCTATTAGATGGAGAGTCGGAGTCGACTCGGTTTCATATATTGAGATTTTCCGAGACGGCGTTGTGCGTGATGGTTCCAAAGAATATATTTGGGATTGGTTGGTCCTTTTGATTCATCATTGGGGACTCCATTTTGTAATAGGGACCGCAATTATGGCCTTCCTGCAGATTTTTTTCCTATGCAAGGGCTTTCAACAATATAAGTATATTCTGATTTGGCTTCCTGTTGTTCTATTCGGCGGACGATATTACCTTGGTCTGATGAACGGTGTACGGCAAATGACCGTGGCTTGCGTCTATGTGTTTTTAGTAAAATATATTATAGAGCGGAAACCTTTGCCTTTCTTGACCGGTGTCCTCTTATTATACGGAATCCATAATTCTGCCTTGCTGCTCCTTCCCACATATCTTCTGACATATGTCTCTTTCAAGAAACTTCCGAATCGACGAATTCTATGTTTGGCTATTCTGCTGGTATGTTTTGTTATTGGGCAAACCCCGTCTCTTCAGGGATTATTTAAATATATTGAACAAATCCTATTTATTACAGGCTATGATAATTATACGGATTTTTATTCGAATGTTTTGGAGGATCAAGGTGTAGAACAGTTGACCTTCGGCCCCACTATGATATCTTTTCTGTTGTGTTCAGTTGTATTAGTGTGGTATGCCCCGGAATTGCAGAGGACATACGGTAAAGCAATTCCGTATTTCAATCTTTGGTATTTTTTTGCCGTCTTCTATTCATGCGGATATTTCCTTGTATGTAATATTAGCCATATGATGATTCGGCCATTCCAATATTTCGAACTATTTCAGGCTATCATGTTGGCTTTGCTTCTGTATTATTTCAGTATAAATAAAAAACTGTATCAGGTTCATTTGTATGCGCTAATCTTTTTAATTTGGGTATGTACCATAATTGGGATATACAAAGCGTGCAATACGCCCATCGAGTTTACCATTTATAAAACATTCTTTGGACGGTACTAATGAAAAAACGAGAATATGCTATTGATTTCTTAAAGTTTTTCGCCGCTTTATTGATTACCAATAGCCACCTGGAGGTTTTTGACCCAACATACCCATTGGCAACAGGAGGCAGTATTGGGGACGTGTTGTTCCTTTTCTGTTCAGGATATACCCTTTTCATGGGGGAAATGGGGCGTTTTGACAATTGGTACAAGCGCCGTTTGAATCGGATTTTCCCCCCGGTAATTTGTTGGGGAATTATTTCGGCCTTCTGCTTTGGCGCTCAGAATTCGATTGATCGTGTCATCGTGAATGGAGGCGGATGGTTTGTGCAATGCATCTTGCTGTATTACATTCTTGCATATCCTATTCGGAAATATATGACAAAATATCTGTCTGCTGTTTTTGGTTGTGCGGCGGCCGCCGCTTGTATATGGTATTTAGCACAACGCGATAATATTGTTTTTCTGTACGGATGGAACTATTGTAAATGGGTTGTTTTTTTTCTATTTTTCCTACAAGGAGCATCGAAAGGGCTTCAGACGTCCTCGGATACAGGGAATAATAGATATGGGTTCTGGAACGCATTGGGTGCGTTGTCGGGATGTATTCTTGCATGGTATGGGTTATTATATGTTCAGCAGGCATACCAACTCCCTGACATTATTCAATTGTTCTCGCTTCTGCCTCTTCTTGGAATCTCATACTTCTTTTTTCACTGGTGCAAAAGCAAGCCGATGGAGGGCCTGTTCAGCCATCGCTTCTTAAATCCTGTGTTTAGATGCATTGGCGGATTATGTTTTGAAATTTATCTCGTACAATATACCTTATTCCATAATATCCATTTGCAGGCATCATATCCCTTTAATATTATAATCATCTGGCTATTAATATTCTTGTGGGCATACCTTTTGCACGTATTTACCAATTTCTTTACTCAAACCATTAAAGACCAAGATTATGAGTGGAGAAATATTTTCAGAGTTTATTGACATATGCCGAAAGTTTCAATAATTGTTCCGTGTTACAACGTGGAACAGTATCTTAATCGTTGCATGAACAGTCTCGTCGGCCAAACGCTTCAAGATATAGAAATTATTCTGGTTGATGATGAAAGCCCCGATCTGGTACCGGAAATGTGTGAATACTGGGCTCGCAAAGATGCTCGCATACGGGTTGTCCATAAAAAGAATGCGGGCTTAGGAATGGCATGCAACAGCGGGATGGAGGTCGCATCCGGAGATTATATTGCGTTCTGCGACTCCGATGATTATGTTGACCTGAATTGTTATGAGGAGCTTTATAATGCGGCTGTGACGAATAACGTGGATGGTGTATACAGCGGTATTAAAAGAGTTACAGAGAAGGGAAATGTGACCATTATGAGCCAAGCAGCCGAGGCACGTGTATTTGCGCTGAATGAAATTCCCTCCTTCCAATTGGATATGATTGCATCTGCACCTGCCGATAAGGTCGAAAGACATCGCCAGATGTCTGCCAAGATTGTTCTTTATTCAGGGAAGACAATTCGGGAAAATCATATCCGATTCCATTCAGAGCGTCAGTATATATCGGAAGACTTACTGTTTAATCTCGATTTCCTTCAGTGTTGTCACAAAGTGATGGAATTACCCCAATCATTTTATTATTATTATGTCAATGCAAATTCACTATCACATACATTTAGATTGGACCGATTTGAGAAATACAAATTACTTCGGGATTATTTATTGAGCCGCTACCCGCAGATTGTTCCTTCAGCAGAGTTTGAGAGCCGCGTAGATAAGATGTTTATCGGCTACGCGCGAGGTGCCATCCAAGATATTGTTGCCTCTAAAGAGTCCTATTGGAATAAACGATTGTTATTGGCCAATATTTGTAGTGATTCCATCTGGAAAAAGCTGGCTCAAGAATATCCTGTTGAAAGAATGCCAATAGATAAAAGATTGGTATTCAAGCTTATTAGCTGTCGTATGGTTGCCCTGCTTTATTTACTTTTTAAATTAAAATAGGCCATGACGAAACAAGAGTTGAAAGTCATTCTTCAACAGGATATTGCTCGTTACGGAGATGAACGGCCCAATGCAAAAGATTGGTTTGTGAACAATGAAAGCTGGTTTATTTCCCGTCTGGTAAAACATGTCCGGCATCAAGAATATCATGGCTGTAAGGGTGGATGGCATAAACTGGCATATCTTTACCATTGGTACCTCTATAAAAGGCTCAGCCTTCGATTGCATATTACCATCTATCCAGGGACCATTGGCGGGGGACTGCGAATTTATCATGCCGGAGATTTTATTCATGTCGGTCCTAATTGTCGTATTGGATGCAATTGCACCATTGTTTCTGGGGTCGTTTTCGGTAATAGGTACGAGATGGGGGAAGATAAAATAACAACGGTTGGCGATAATTGTTATTTTGGCATCGGTTCAAAAATTATGGGCGCCGTGAACATTGGGAATAATGTCACCGTAGGAGCAAATGCTGTAATTACCCATGATATTCCGGACAATGCGGTCGTGGGCGGAGTCCCTGCCAGAATTATCAGAATAAAAAAACAAATCAAGCATTGATTTGAATGTCATAACTGCGCTATGATGATTGCGCTTAAATCGTTGTATCAAATATGCCGAAAGTTTTAGTGGTTGCCACGTCTCGAAAAACACGAGGCGGCATTACGTCTGTTATCAACGCACATGAACAAGGGCAGCAATGGTCTCTATTTCATTGCCATTGGGTACAAACCCATCGAGATGGTAATCCTTTAAGGAAATTGGGGTATTTAATTGGTGCCTTAATAGATTTCTGCTGCCGATTGCCGTTTTATGATATTGTGCATATTCACATAAGCGAGCCCGTATCAGCATTGCGGAAAATACCTTTTTTTGTTTTATCGAAGATATTGGGGAAAAAGACAATTATTCATTTCCATTCGTTTTCCCCGGAAACGACCATATTGGGAATGTGTCGGAATGTGTATAAATATCTATTTACCCATGCCGATTGCGTAATTGTCTTATCCGAATTTTGGAAAGAAATCATTATCAAAAATCTGCCTGTAAATTACAATGCAATTCGGGTTTTATACAATCCATGCCCACAATGCCTGATTGACAAGGACGTAGAAACTAAGATGCAGATTCTTTATGCAGGAACTCTTAATGAGAGAAAAGGTTATAAAGATTTAATTAAGGCATTTGCTCTTATTGCAAAGAGGTACCCCGACTGGAAGATTGTTTTTGCCGGCAATGGAGAGATTGAAACGGGGAAAAATTTGGCTAAGAATCTGGGAATTGCGGTGCAAACAGAGTTTATCGGTTGGATTACGGGGAACATGAAGGCCAAAGTATTTCAGGAATCAAGCATTTTCTGTCTCCCCAGTTATGCCGAAGGCTTTCCCATGGCAGTGCTGGATGCCTGGGCGTATGGGCTGCCTGTTATAACAACCCCCGTCGGAGGAATTCCGGATGTCGCACAAGATGGTAAAAACATGATGCTTTTCATGCCCGGAGACACTAATACCCTTGCAGCAAAAATGGATATGATGATTCGGGACGTCTCTCTTCGGAATGCAATCAGAGAAGAATCCGTCAAGTTATCACAAACTATTTTCAATATTAAAGTGATAAATGAAAGATTGGGAGACATATATACTGATGTTGCAAATGCGAGAAGGGGCTGATTCCAGAAAAATTTGTCATTCGCCAATTTCGAGTTAGTCTTAAGTATGTCATTATCCAGCATATATCTGGTTCGTGAATTCCATTCCTCTTATTAAACCGATAATAAATTGTTTCCTCATAATTATCATGGAATACTACTTCAACATTCGTTACGAGTTCGATAAGAAGACCGTACACGAAAATATCGCGCGACAACTGCAAAAGAATGAGGCCAACTACATCTGTGTGGCTGACGGCGTTATCCTCAATACCGCAAATCGCGATCCGGAGTACCTTGAGGTTGTCAATGGCGGTATGTTCTCCATTTGCGACAGCAGTTACGTCCCGCTCTACATCAAATGGATCTATGGGAAACGTTTTGAGCAATATTGCGGCAGTCAGATCTTCATGGACATCATCCGCAGCCGCAAGTATCGCATGATCTTCATGGGAACTTCGCAGGCCATTCTCGACGGACTTAAGTCGAATCTCATCCATGAAAACCCCGATGTGGCACAGATGCAATTTGTTGAGCTGCCGTTCCGTAAGGTAGAGGAGTTTGACTATCCGGCGATTGCCCGTATGGTGGAGGCAGATGGTGCAGACATCATCTGGGTTGCCCTTGGAGCCCCCAAGCAGGAGATCTTCATGAGTCGGCTGAAGCCTTATTTACACCATGGTGTCATGATTGCTGTCGGGGCTGCGTTCAAGTTCTTCAGTGGAACGGAGGTCTCCCGAGCCCCTCAATGGATGATTCGCTGTCATCTTGAATTCGTACACCGTATCTTTAAGGAGCCGCGTAAACAGTTGTCGCGATGCGCGGGTATTCTAGGTTCATTACCTCGTCTTTTGTGGCAAGAGTGGCAGCGTAAACGCCATAATGCTCATATTGCAGGACGTTAATTATTAGATTTTGCCGAGGTATCCCAAAGATACTCTTGGCCTATTTCTTCCTTTTCATATCCGAGTTGCAATGCATATCGCAGATCTCAAAATCATTGCACTCTTCTTGTTGCATCATTAGCAATATTCCATAACATTTTATTTCTTAAAAAATGAAAACAGCCTTAATCACTGGGATTACAGGCCAGGACGGCTCGTTCCTGGCTGAACTCCTTTTGGAGAAAGGGTATGATGTTCACGGCACGATCCGCCGTTCGTCGACCGATTACCGCGAGCGTATTGCTCATCTGGAGGGAAAACCTCATTTCCACCTGCATTACGCTGACCTGGGCGACTCGATGAGTATTCTGCAGGTCGTTGGAAAAGTACGTCCTGATGAGATGTATAACCTGGCAGCTCAGAGCCATGTGCAGGTTTCGTTTGATGCTCCGGAGTTCACGGCCGACGTCGATGCTACGGGTGTGCTGCGCATTCTTGAGGCCGTACGCCAGTGTGGACTTGCCGAGACCTGCCGCATCTATCAGGCTTCGACCTCGGAGCTTTATGGCAAGGTGGAGGAGGTCCCGCAGAACGAGAAGACCCCGTTCCATCCCTACAGCCCCTATGCCGTAGCCAAGCTCTATGGATATTGGATCATCAAGGAGTACCGCGAAGCCTACAACATGTTCTGCTGCTCGGGTATTCTTTTCAACCATGAGTCCGAGCGTCGTGGCGAAACCTTCGTGACGCGCAAGATCACCCTTGCAGCCGCCCGTATCGCCCAGGGCAAGCAGGACAAACTCTATTTGGGTAACCTTTCGTCGCTGCGCGACTGGGGATATGCCAAGGATTACGTGGAGTGCATGTGGCTGATTCTGCAGAACAAAAAGCCCGAAGATTTCGTAATTGCCACGGGCGAGCAGCACTCTGTTCGGGAATTTTGCTATCTTGCCTTCAAATACGTGGGCATCGAACTGGAGTTTGTCGGCGAAGGTGAGAACGAAAAGGGTATCGACAAGGCCACGGGCCGTGTGCTGGTGGAGGTGTCGCCCGATTTCTACCGCCCGACGGATGTCGTGAATTTGTGGGGTGATCCTTCGAAGGCCAAGGCCGAACTGGGCTGGAATCCCACGAAGACCTCGTTCGAGCAGCTGGTGAAGATCATGGTCGATGCCGACATGGCAAAAGTGGCCGTGGAGCGTGCCGGTGACGAAATCCGCACAAACCTGGCCGAGTACCTCGAGAAGGGTATCGTAAAATAGAACGCCTTATGATGGAGAAAAACGCAAAAATCTATGTCGCCGGACACCGCGGCATGGTGGGCTCGGCCATCGTTCGTGAGCTGCAGCGCCAGGGTTATACGAACATCATTACCCGTACCCACAAGGAGCTGGATCTGACGCGTCAGGAGGCCGTAGAGCGCTTCTTTGCCGAGGAGTGTCCCGAATATGTCTTTCTTGCAGCCGCGAAGGTCGGCGGTATCGAGGCCAACCAGAGTGCCTTGGCCGACTTCATGTACGACAACATGATCCTCGAGATGAATGTCATCCACGCTGCCTGGCAGAACGGATGCAGGAAACTGGAGTTTCTGGGCTCGTCGTGCATCTACCCGCGCATGGCTCCGCAGCCGATGAAGGAGTCGTGCCTGCTGACCTCGGAGCTGGAGAAGACGAACGAGGCTTATGCGCTGGCCAAGATCTCGGGTCTGAAGTATTGCGAGTTTCTGAACCGTCAGTACGGCACGGACTACATTAGCGTGATGCCGACGAACCTCTACGGTCCGAACGACAACTACCACCCGACGCACAGCCATGTGCTTCCGGCATTGATCCGCCGCTTTCACGAGGCCAAGGAGCAGGGCCTTCCCTACGTGACCTGCTGGGGCGACGGCAGCCCGCTGCGCGAGTTCCTCTATGTGGATGATCTGGCCAATCTGTGCGTCTTCCTGATGAACAACTACTCGGGCAACGAGACGGTGAATGCCGGTACGGGCAAGGAGCTGACGATCAAGGCGCTGACCGAGTTGGTTGCCAAGGTCGTCGGTTACGGGGGCGAGATCCGCTGGGATACCTCGATGCCGAACGGCACGCCGCGCAAACTGCTCGACGTCTCGAAGGCCACGGCATTGGGCTGGACCTACAAGACCGAGCTTGAGGACGGCATCCGACTTGCCTACAAGGACTTCCTGGAGAATCCGATGCGTGCCGAACGATAACCGGCAGGGCTTATGACAGCCACCAATCGTTACTGCGTCATCATGGCCGGTGGCATCGGCAGCCGGTTCTGGCCGGCCAGCCGACGCCATCTCCCCAAGCAGTTCCTCGATATTCTGGGCACCGGGAAGAGTTTCATCCGCCATACGTTCGAGCGTTTTGCGCCGATCATCCCGGTGGAGAACTTCCTTGTCGTCACGAATGCCGCCTACCGGCAACTGGTGCTCGAACAGCTCCCCGAGCTCTGGCCCGAACAGGTGCTGTGCGAACCCGTCGGACGTAATACGGCTCCCTGTATCGCCTATGCGGCCTTCCGCCTCAAGGCGCTGCAGCCCGACTCGACAATGGTCGTGGCGCCGTCCGACCACTTCATCTTCGATGAGGAGGAGTTCCGCCGCAACATCACCTCCTGCATGGAGTTCGCCGAGACGCACGACGCGCTGGTTACCATTGGTATCCGTCCCTCGCGTCCCGATACGGGCTACGGCTACATCCAGACTGCATCCGCCGGGGGGGGGGATTTCACCCGTTGTATCGTTCCGCGAGAAACCCGATCTGAAGACCGCCATGAGCTATCTGGCCGCCGGCAATTACCTGTGGAATGCCGGCATCTTCGTCTGGTCGGCGCGGAGCATCCTCGCAGCGCTCGAACGCTGCCTTCCGGAGGTGTATGGCCTTTTTGCCGGACAGGCCGACAGATTCGCTACGCTCGAGGAGCCAAACTCCGTGGAGGATATCTTTGCGCGCTGTCCGTCGATCTCGATCGACTACGGCGTGCTGGAACGTGCCGATAATGTTTTCGTGCGGAGTTCGGATTTCGGCTGGAACGACGTCGGAACCTGGGGCTCACTTTACGAACTCTCGGCCAAGGACGCCGATGGCAATGTCGTGCCGGCCTACTCGGAACTCTACGATACGACGAACAGCCTGGTCAAGGCGGCCGGAAAGAAGGTCGTCGTGGTGGATTCGCTGCACGACTATATCGTGGTTGATACGCCGGATGCCCTGCTGATCTGCCCGCGTTCGCACGAGCAGCATATCAAGCAGGTTCTCGAAGACCTCACGCTGCTCGACGACGGTTGCTTCGTGTAAATGTAGCCCCGTTTGAACAGAGAGAGGGTCGGTTCCGCCTGAGGACCGACCCTCTCTGTTTTTTGCTCCTGCCAAGGTCCCGATTGCCGGAATGCATGCAGCCGGTTGTGCCGGAGGCATCTTTTATCCCGTGCGGTCAATGTTTCATCAGTATGTCCCTGTGGCTTTCGATGCATTTCACCAGTTTGGAAAACCTGCGGTTGCGTTTTTTTATGATGTATGGTCGGAATACGAACCAGTTCAGGGAGATCCATGACAATAAGACCGAATATGCGATTATTCCCCGGGGAGATGAGTGGTGGAATGTATATTCATAAGTATAGAGCGAGAAGCCCAACGACAGGACCAAAAAATACAGGTTCAGCACGATATGTTGCTGTCGATGTTCCTGCTTCTTGATTTTCAGAAGATTGCTCATATAATCGACGTTGGAGCAGTCTGTTTTTAATCCATAGTAAAGACGAAGCAGTCTGCCGTAGGATAGGACCGGCAGCATGAAGCCCATGGATAGTAGAATAATTCCAGCCTTGGTAACAGACAGCAAGGGAGGCCAATGTATCCAGACAGTCACTCCTGAAGCCGAGGCCAGCATCATGAGCATAATAACCGCACAGGACTCTCCCATTCTGCGCAATCTGAAATATTTTATCTTTTTTCGGACCGCAGACAAATCGATGACAGGAACCTGCTGCCCTTTCCATAAGGATTTTATGTCGATATCATTCTTCATTCCCGCGTAATTTTTTTGCCAATATGGATTTGATCCGGTGTATCCTTACACGTACGTTTACTTGCGACATACCCGTGATCTGAGCTATTTCCGATTGTTTCAAATCTTCCAGATAAAGCGAGATGATCAGGCGGTCCGTCTCTGAAAGCCCGGATATGGCCTTATACAAGGCTTGCACATGCAATGAGCGGTCATCCGCTGCTTCAACCGACACGTTGGGGGGAACTTCCGTTTGAGAGATTCTTCTCTGACGTTCGCCTTGACGCAAACAGATGTTGGTGGCAATGCGAAAGATCCAGCTTCCCACGGATGATTCACCCTTGAAGGAGGGGAGATATTGCCATACGCGGGCAAAAACGTCCTGTGCCAAGTCCTGGGCAAGGGGATAATCATTGAAATAGCCCATACACAATCGGAATACCTTGTCCCAATAGGCCTTGTATATATCCTCGAAATTCACAATCAGTCATTTAGAAAGTCCATAATCTGCCGGATATACCATTCCCGGTCATCAAACATAATAAAATGCAGGCCTTTGTTCGCATATTTCAATTCAAGGTTCGGCCGATTGCCGAACTGCCGCTCAATGATCGGGGCGATTTTCTTGAACGGATGTTCCAGTAAGACCAATGTCGGAACCGAAATATTCTCGACGGCAGATCTTAAATCCACATTGGAATAGTCATAATACATTCTCGCGCAGGTCATTCTGTCGGAAGACAGACTCCATTTGACCAGATCGTCATAACGGAGTGAATCCGTCGTAAGGGCTGTTGCACTGATGTATGCTTGCCTGCGGAACTGCTCATCGCTCATGCCGAGCATTCCGGCTCCGGCCTTTGTCCGTTCATCGTCCGATATTTCTCTTGATTGAAAATCCGGATTATAGACAGCCGCCAGACAGGGGAGTGCATCAACAACCACAATGCTCTTTATCCGGTTTGTCTGGGTCGATGCGATGTTCAACGCCAAACCACCACCCATACTGTGCCCGATCAGTATGGGTTTTTCTATATTTTCATGGCGGATGAAATCGACAATCTGCCTGGTCCAATTGGCAAATGAGGGCTTTGCCTCTGGCGCAGTCCCTGCAAAACCGGGCATGGTTAAGACATAACAGATGTAATCATGGCGCAGGGTATCGACGGTTTGATCCCATACATCTCCGGAACACGCAAATCCAGGTATCAGAATAACTGCCTGCTTTCCGTGACCCGTGCGTTGGATAGAAAAAGATTGTGCAACACATGTATCCGTTATTCCCAACAGTATCGCATACAGCAGCCCGGCTTTGCAAATTAACTTGTTCATGGCTTCGATCTTTTTTTCATTTAGATACGAAACCATGAATAATGTTACCCGGTCGGGCTGACTTTTTTCAGCCGTATTGCGTCCTGGAAACGGATTGGGCTATTGGACGAAAAAAGTGTGAATCTCGCAAATGCTTGATTCACACTTTTTTCCTTGCGGAGAGAGAGGGATTCGAACCCCCGGTACAGTTGCCCGTACACCGCATTTCGAGTGCGGCCCGATCGACCACTCCGGCATCTCTCCTTGTGTTGCGGGGTTGCTTTTCGGCTTTCCCCCTCCCCGAAACTTTCGTTTTGGGACTGCAAATATAGACATATTTTTCGGAAACTACTATTTTTTGCAGGAAATTTTCGGTTTTTTTGATTTTTTTCTTCGGACGGCTCCGTTTTCCGCTCTTTGCCTGATTTAATTCCTATCTTTGTATCCGGGGTTTTGGCCGCTTGCCGGTGCGGCGCAGTATTTCCCCTCCGCACCCGTTTATATGGGTGAGAGCCGATACTAAAACCGGTACGGTTTTCGTTCTGTTCATGAACAGAGCTAACGCAAACAACGAGTGAGCCATGAAAGAGTTGAGATTATGGATTGCCGCCGTCGTCGCGGCTGCGGGTCTCGCAAGCTGCTCGTCGGCATATTACGCCGCGTCGGGGTATGCCGGCGACGACCTGTATGTTCAGCACGACCGCGCGCAGATCGCACGCAAACAGCAGGCCGAGGCCGAAGCCAAGAAGGCTGAAGCCGAGGCGCGCAGAGCCGAGTGGGAGGCCCGGATCGCCGAGGCCCAGGCCGCTGCGGCAGAAAATGACTACTACGAATACCGGAGTGCCGATTCGAATCCTTACCAGAGCATCCTGGCCGATGACTACGAGAGCGCCTATGCGCGCCGCCTGCGGGGCTTCGAGTCGCCGACCTACCGGATGCCTTCGAGCTACATCAATGCCCGCTACAGTTCGGCCTTCACCTATGCCTCGGCCTACGATCCGGCTTTCTACAACGTCATCGTCATGGGTGACGAGGTGTGGGTCGAGCCCAAGTACATCACTTCGATGTTCGGATCGTGGGGGACTTCGGTCGTGCTGCTCGATCCGTGGTATTACGGCTGGAGCTGGCCGTGGGGGCCGTCGTTCTCGATCGGCAGCTGGGGCTGGAGCTTCGGCTGGAACGCCTGGTACCGGCCCTGGTACGCAGGGTGGTACAGCCCGTGGTACGATCCCTGGTGGGGACCCGGCTGGGGCTGGGGGCCCGGTTGGCATCACCATCCCTACTGGGGCCCGGCCTGGGGGCCCGGCTGGGGGCATGGGCACCATTGGGCGCCGCGTCCGAACTATCGCTTCGGACGTACCGGCACCGCAGGCGGATCGCGCTACCTGCCGTCCTTCTCGTCGGGCGGCAGCCGCTATCGTCCGGCACTCTCCGGAACGCGCGGCGGTGCGACCGGCAGCGGCTCCTCACGGGTCTACTATAACAGTGGCGGGCGTACGAACAACAGCAGCCGGATCTACCGCAACAACAACAATTCGCGCAACGACTCGTGGAACAGCAACCGCGGTTCGTCGGGCAGCCGCTATACGCCCGGCCGGACCGAGAACTCCGGATCCCGCGGCAACAGCTTCAACAGCGGTAGCAGCTTCGGCGGTTCGCGCGGCGGATTTACGGGCGGCAGCTCGGGCGGCTCGCGCGGCGGATTCACCGGAGGGGGCTCGGGCGGTTCGCGCGGCGGCAACTCCTACAGAGGACGTTAAACCTTAAAGAAGAATCGGAACATGAAACGAATCATAATCTGTTTGCTGGGAGCCGTCTCCGGCCTGGTGGCCGTGCCGGCCGCCGCACAGCAGTCGTCGATGCAGTTTGGTGGGTTGATGTTCAGTCACGACCTGATGCTGGCCGAGGATTTCGCCTCGCTGTCGCGTCCCGCGAATTTCGGGACGGCTCGTGCCATGGCGCTCGGCGGGGCCTTCACTTCGCTCGGCGCCGACATGTCGGCCATGTCGATCAACCCGGCCGGTCTGGGCATGTACCGCCGCAGCGAGATCTCGCTGACGCCGATGCTCTCGGTGGCGCAGGGCGAGACCGCGAATACCCTGCCGTGGCAGGGCAACAACCGAACCCGCTTCTCGTTCGCCAACGTCGGTGCGGCGCTCAACATCTTCGAGAGCTCCTCGGGTTCGCTGGTGAGCATGACGCTTGGCGTCGGACTCAACCGGGTCGCCGACTTCAATACGCGCTACTCCTACTCCTCGGAGTCGGTCTACGACGCCGCATCGGGACAGACCGTGCCCACGCTGGCCGATGTCTTCAGCCAGCAGCTGACCTACCACGGGATCTTCCCGAACCAGGACGGGGCACTCGGCTATGACTACGTACCCTACTTCTGGCCGGCGATCCTGGGCTACAACGGCTTCATGACGAGCCAGGCCGGTGACCAGATGGTGCTCGACATGATCGGCCACAACGCATCGGCCATCCATTCGGTCGATGTGGCCAATTCGGGATCGATCAACGAGTTCCAGATCGCCCTGGGCGCCAACATCAACAACATCCTCTACGTTGGCGCCACGCTCGGCATCCAGAGCGTCCACAAGAAGACGGGGATCACCTACCAGGAGCAGTATCTCTACGACGGTGCCCCCGTGGACCGCGACGGGACGCCGCTCGCCTCGAAACTCGACTATGCCTCGCTCTACCAGCAGACGGTGCTCGACGGCAGCGGACTGAATTTCAAGATCGGCGCCATCGTGCGCCCCGTGGCGGGGCTGCGTCTGGGCGTAGCCTACCATACGCCGACCTTCTATTCGCTCGACCGCACCTATGCGGCCGACATCGAGTCGTCGATCTCCAACGCCGCGAACACGAGCCGCGAGATCAACACCGACCGCACGCCGGTGCTCTCCGACGACGGACCCAACAGCTGGGAGTTCGTCTCGCCGTCGCGCCTGCTGTTCGGCGCCTCCTATACGTTCGGCACCTTTGCCATCGTCTCCGTGGACTACGAACGCGACTGGTACAACGGCATCCGGGTGAAGAACGTGCCTGACGGACAGCCCGGGTTCATCATCCAGCCCGAAGAGTACAAACTCGAGTTCAAGAACAACTTCTGTGCGACCAACGCCGTACGTGCGGGCCTCGAACTCAAGCCGCTGCCCGTGCTGGCCCTCCGTGTCGGCGGGGGGTACACCTCCTCGATGCTCAAGGACAAGAGCCTCTACTTCAACCGCCCGGTGGCTACCGAAAGCCACTACCTGACGGCCGGTATCGGCTTCACGCTTTCGCGCACGACGGTGCTCGACCTGGCCTACCAGTACGCCGTGGACAGCTACTCGAAGTACCAGCTCTTCTTCAGCATGGATGCCGATGCCGGGCAGCCCGTGACCTGGAGCGGTTTTTACGATACTTCAATCACGCGTCACTACATCGCCCTGACGCTCGGCTTCCGCTTCTGATCCGCCGGGCCGCTGCGGGCGGCGCGGGAGACGATTCTGCGCCTCCGGACGGTGGCCCGTCGCCCGCAACGGGGAAATATACCGCATAAAGGTCTGCTCCATGATAGGCAGACCTTTATTTTTTTGTATATTTGCGCTCCGGAACAAACGTAAAACCAAGATAAGTTATGGCTAAGGAACTCAAAGACCTCACCAAATCCGACGAGAACTACTCGCAGTGGTACAACGATCTGGTGGTCAAGGCCGGACTGGCGGAAAATTCGGCCGTCCGCGGGTGCATGGTCATCAAACCCTACGGCTATGCCATCTGGGAGAAGATGCACGATGCGCTGGATCGGATGTTCAAGGAGACGGGACATCAGAACGCCTATTTCCCGCTCTTCATTCCCAAGTCGTTCTTCTCGAAGGAGGCCCACCACGTCGAGGGCTTCGCCAAGGAGTGCGCCGTGGTGACGCACTATCGCCTGAAGAACGATCCCGAGGGCAAGGGGGTCGTCGTCGATCCCGATGCGAAACTCGAGGAGGAGCTCATCGTGCGTCCGACCTCCGAGACGATCATCTGGAACACCTACAAGAACTGGATCCAGTCCTACCGTGACCTGCCGATCCTCTGCAACCAGTGGGCCAACGTCGTGCGCTGGGAGATGCGCACGCGCCTGTTCCTGCGTACCGCGGAGTTCCTCTGGCAGGAGGGGCATACGGCTCACGCCACGCGCGAGGAGGCCGTCGAGGAGGCCACGAAGATGATCCACGTCTACGAAAAGTTCGCCACGGAATGGATGTCGCTGCCGGTGATCGTGGGGCACAAGTCGCCTAACGAGCGTTTTGCCGGCGCGGAGGATACGCTGACGATCGAGGCGCTGATGCAGGACGGCAAGGCGCTGCAGAGCGGTACGTCGCACTTCCTCGGGCAGAACTTCGCCAAGGCCTTCGACGTGCAGTATGTCAATAAGGAGGGCAAACTCGAGTATGTCTGGGCTACGTCATGGGGCGTTTCTACCCGCCTGATGGGTGCCCTGATCATGGCCCACTCGGACAACAACGGTCTGGTGCTGCCTCCGAAACTGGCGCCGATCCAGGTGGTGATGATCCCCATCTACAAGGGAGAGGAACAGCTCGCCGAGATCCGCACCCGCTTCGAGGCGATTGCCGCCGAACTGAAGACCAGGGGCATCTCGGTGAAGATCGACGACCGCGACAACGTCCGCTCGGGCTTCAAGTTCGCCGAGTACGAGCTCAAGGGCGTTCCGGTGCGTCTGGCCATGGGACCGCGTGACCTGGAGAACGGCACGATCGAGCTGGTGCGCCGCGACACGCTCGAAAAGGAGACCGTCCCGCAGGAGGGTCTTGCGGACCGGATCGAGGGCCTGATGACCGAGATTCAGGAAAACATCTACCGCAAGGCGCTTGCCTACCGCGACTCGATGATTACGCGGGTTGATACGTGGGAGGAGTTCAAGGAGGTGCTCGAGACGAAGGGCGGCTTCATTTCGGCACACTGGGACGGCACGGTCGAGACCGAGGTGGCGATCAAGGATGCCACGAAGGCCACGATCCGCTGCATTCCGATCGACGCACCCGACGAGGAGGGCGTCTGCATCTACTCCGGCAAGCCGTCGCACCGCCGCGTGCTCTTCGCCCGCAGCTATTGATCGGCCCGGCTCCGACACAGGGTCGGGACGGACGGAGCGGCTTTCGGACGCCGCATCCGTCCGTCCCGGCTTTTTTTATCCCCGGCCGATCCGCTGCAGGCGGCAAAATGGGGAACAGGTAAAAAAATCGATGCGACGAACGCTTTTTTTCGTACCTTTATCGCCGTTATTCTCCGAATGCCATGGACAACGAAGCTGAAATCCGGAAACGGAAAATCTATCGCGTGACCTTCATCGGCTTTGTCGTGAACCTCGCGCTCTCGTGTTTCAAACTGGCTGCGGGCGTCCTCGGCCGCAGTGCCGCCATGACGGCCGATGCCGTACACTCATTCTCGGATATGGCCACCGACGTCGTGGTGATCGCCTTTGCCCGGATTTCGGCCAAACCCAAGGACGACGGGCACGACTACGGACACGGGAAATACGAGACGCTCGCCACGATCATCATCAGCCTGGCGCTGGTTGCCGTGGGTGTCGGCATCCTCCTGTCGAGCATGCGCTCCATCCGCACGGTCATCGAAGGCGGGGTGCTGCCCCGTCCGGGCGGTGTGGCGCTCATCGCCGCCGTGCTTTCGATCGTGGCCAAGGAATTCTCTACCGCTATACGGTCCGTGTCGGACGTGCGATCGACAGCCCCAGCGTTGTGGCCAACGCCTGGCACCACCGCAGCGATGCGCTCTCGTCGCTCGGGACGCTGGTCGGCATCGGCTGTGCCTTCTTTCTCGGCGAGAAGTGGCGTATCGCCGACCCGATTGCGGCGCTCGTCGTCGCCGTCTTCATCTTCAAGATCGCCCTCGACCTGATCCGTTCGGGGCTCGGCGAGCTGCTCGAACAGTCGCTTCCCGCCGAAACCGAGGAGGAGATCCTGCGCATCGTCTCCGCCGATCCGGCCGTCAAGGAGCCCCACAACCTCCGCACGCGCCGCATCGGGGCCTCGATCGCCATCGAGGTGCACATTCGGGTCGATGGGGAGATGACCGTCAGGGAGTCGCACGACCATACGGTCGATATCGAACGCCGGCTCCGCGATCGCTTCGGCCGGGGAACGATGATCGCCATCCACGTCGAGCCTGAGAAATAACCCGTCCGGACCCTCCTCGCGGCGCGATTTTTGTATGACGCACGGATGCCGGTCGCTGAACCGGGGGGAGTAGAAAAATTTGGATTTTTCGGAAAAAGTGTTTATCTTGCGAACGTAAAATCTCCGGAAGCGGTGTGATCTGCTCCGGATGAGTTCAATACACGAGCGACACGATTAAATTTAAAAAACAGGGATTGCCTATCGGAACAGAATTCTACTCTTAGTAACTATTAGGGGGAAAAGAGTATGAACGTGCAAGTATTAAGTGACCAAGTATTGCTTAATCACTACCTTTCGGGGGACCGGAGCGCCATATCCACTTTGATCGAACGTCACAGTCGCCGCGTACGCGATTACATCGGCATGATGGTCAAGGACCGCGATGTCGCCGATGATATCTTTCAGGAGACCTTCATCAAGGCCGTTCGGGTGATCGACGAAGGCCGTTATACGGATAACGGCAAGTTTCTGTCGTGGATCCTGCGCATCGCCCACAACCAGGTGATCGACCACTTCCGTGCCATGCGGCAGGACAAGTCGGTCTCCGAATCGGATGCCGGATACGACATGCTCGGCACGCTGCGTTTCGCCGAGCGTACGGTCGAGGACTCGATGGTCAGCGACCAGATCGAGCGCGACGTCCGCGCTCTGGTCGATCATCTTCCGGCCGAGCAGCGCGAAGTTGTGATGTTGCGTTACTTCTCGGGGCTGAGTTTCAAGGACATTGCCGAACAGACCGATGTGAGCATCAATACGGCGCTCGGGCGCATGCGTTATGCGCTGATCAACCTGCGCCGGATGATCAAGGAAAAAAATCTGATTTTAAGTTGATCTTCGCACAATATTCCTCCCTGCCATGCGTTTTATAGTTGCAGCAGTTAAAACGAAGTGCCTATGGAGGACATGGACAAGAACGATGTTTCAAACAACGGCATCTCCGAGGACGAAGACTTGATCATGCGGGAGGTAATACAGGGTGATGCGGATTTGTGTTATTTGCATCATTACCTCTCGGAGGTTTTCCGAAAAGGGGATAATTTTTAAGGGTTAATTTTTGATGGGAGAAGGGGGCCGCGAGGTCCCCTTCATTGTTTGGCGCCGGCTTCGGACGGCAGGGTGTACGCGAAGCGGCGGCCGGTAATCCGGCCGCCGCTTCGCATGTTTTCAACCTTGGGGCAGGGCGCGGGGGTCAGTGCTCCCGTCCCCCGTCGTTCGGGTGGGAGCAGCGCAGCTGGAAGGCCAGCGAGCAGGCTCCCGTGCCGGCGAAGAGCAGCGAGATCGAGACCCATACCAGCACGGCCGTCCGGCCGAACACAAGCGGTTGGAGCAGGATCCATACCGCACAGAGCAGCAGGAGGATGCCGGTGAAGACAGTCCATCCGGCCCCCGGGATCTCCAGCGCGTTCATGTCGCCGCCCAGCCCGATGGTCGCGAAGGCGCGCATCAGCAGCCAGAAACCCAGTACGATCGGGAGAGTGATCTCCGAGAGCGAGACGTTGAAGATCAGGATGAGTCCCAGGATGATCTCGATCAGCCCGCCGACGGCCATCCAGCCGCGGCCGGTGACGAAGTGGCGGTTCATGGCCGAGAGTGCGGCCTCGAGTATGCCCGAGAGGAACATCAGCCATCCGAACAGGGTGGCCAGTGCCAGATAGCCCCGGTTCGGGTAGGCGAAGATCAGGATGCCGGCGGCCAGCAGGGCGCCCCCGACGACGGCGAGCAGCCACCAGTAGCGGACGGCCCGCTTAGAATTTTCAAGCAATACGTTGATTCGGTCCATAGCAAACGGATTTTGCCTTCGTCAGCGCAATTCGTGTGCCAACCCGGCATGCCGCTCCGGCCGGGGCCTGGCGACAAAATGACCCGGGAGCGCTCCAATGAGGGCGAATATCCGTTATCTTTGCGCCGTTATCGAGGATCGGATATTATGGCGACTACGACAAAGGAACTCACGGCGGGGCGTCCGCTGACGTTGATTCTGAACTTCACCCTGCCGCTGCTGCTGGGCAACCTGCTGCAGCAGACCTACTCGCTGGTCGATGCCGTGATCGTGGGCCGCTTCCTGGGAATCAATGCCCTGGCCTCGGTCGGAGCCAGCACTTCGGTCGTCTTCCTGATCCTGGGCTTCTGCAACGGTTGCTGCGGCGGATTCGGCATCCCCGTAGCCCAGAAGTTCGGCGCCCGAGACTATGTGACCATGCGGCGTCTGGTCTTCGTCAGCCTGAAACTCTCTGCGGTGATGTCGGTGGCCATTGCTCTGGTTACGAGCCTGCTGTGCGGCGATATCCTGCGGATCATGCGGACTCCCGACAACATCTTCCCCGGGGCCTATGCCTACCTGCTGATTACCTTCATTGGCGTTCCGTGCACCTTCTTCTACAACCTGCTGGCCTGCATCATCCGGGCTTTGGGTGACAGCCGGACGCCCTTCTGGTTCCTGCTCTTCTCGACGGTGCTCAACATCATACTCGACCTCTTCTGCATCCTGGTGCTGAAGTGGGGCGTGGCCGGAGCCGGCATCGCTACGGTCGTCTCGCAGGGACTTTCGGCGTGGCTCTGCTACCGCTACATGATGAGCCGCTTCGAGATTCTCCGGGCGCAGCCCGGCGAGCGGCGCTTCAACGGGCGTCTGGCGCGACAACTGCTCGGCATCGGGGTGCCGATGGGCCTGCAGTTCTCCATTACGGCGATCGGCAGCATCATGCTGCAGAGCGCCAACAATGCTCTGGGTACGGCCTGCGTGGCGGCCTTTACGGCAGCCATGCGCATCAAGATGTTCTTCATGTGTCCGCTTGAGAGCCTCGGCATCGCCATGGCCACCTACAGCGGCCAGAACTACGGTGCGGGTCGTCCCGAGCGCGTCTGGCAGGGCGTGCGGGCCAGCTCGCTGTTGATGATGGTCTACTGGGTCTTCACCTTCGCGGTGCTGATGACCGCTTCGCGGACTATCGCCCGGCTCTTCGTCGATGCCTCCGAGACCGAGATCCTGAACGACACGGCGCTCTTCCTTCATGTATCGGTCTCGTTCTTCCCCGTGCTGGGGCTGCTCTGCATCCTGCGTTATACGATCCAAGGGGTGGGTTATACCAATCTGGCCATGCTTTCGGGCGTCTCGGAGATGATTGCCCGGATTCTGGTCAGCCTCCTCGCCGTACCGGCCTTCGGCTATATCGCCGTCTGCTTTGGCGATTCGACGGCGTGGATCTTCGCCGACCTCTTCCTCATTCCGGCTTTTGCCTTCGTCTACCGGCGGTTGCTGCGGATGAAGCGGCCCGATGCTGCGGGACCTGCCGGCCTGTGACCGACGGTTTTCCCCGTCTCCTGTCCCGAATGCTCCCGAATGAAAATCGCCCCTGCCGCCAGGATGCGGCAGGGGCGATTCGTTTCAGACGGAAGACATTTCTTGCGTCTTATTCGAAGTCTTCGCGGAAGAGTCCGTAGTGACGGATCAGGCGGGAGATCTCGGGATCGAGGTTGCCGCGGAACTTGAGGTTCTCGCGCAGCTCGACCGCACGCAGGAAGTACTTGACGGCCTGCTCCTCGTCACCCAGACGGGCCGCCAGAATCGCAAGCATGTACTGCAGGTCGGCCGTCGATCCGGCCTCGGGCTCGGCGCGCAGGATCCGGTAGGCCGCGGCATCGTAGCCGAGCGACATGTAGGCCAGCGCGGTGTTGCGGTCCTCGTAGGGGCGCAGGATCTCCAGAGCCTCCTCGTAGCGGCGCTTGCGGAGCAGATCCACGGCGTGCATGTAGTTCGAATCGACCTCGGTGGTGTATACCGTGTCCTGCTTCATGCCCCGGCGGTGGAGGTTGAAGCGGAAGTCCACGGCACGCATCTGCGGGTAGATCACGCTGCGCATGCGGGCATACTCTTTGGGATACTTCATCCGGATGCGCCATTCACGGGTGTCGGGGTTGCCCTCCCAGCGGATCATCTCCAGGATCTCCTCCCTGTGCGTGAGCAGCGTGTCGGCCTCCACCAGACGGTAGAGTTCGTCCCAGTCTTCGGCCAGCCACGTCGTGCGGAGCAGGTTCGGCAGGTCGGGCAGCCGGTCGTCACTGTCGGCCAGCACCTGACGGCCCTCGTCGTCGAGCGTGTAGCTGCCCGCAACGCGGAGCGAGTCATAGAGTGTGCGGAACTCCGATACGAGCACCTGCCGCAGGGCCTCGGCGCGGTCGCGGGCCAGACGGTCGTTGAGTGCCCAGGTGCCTTCGGGCGATGCCGTTGCGCGGAGCGTGATGCTGTCGATGATGTAGACCGGGTCGGTCATCAGCCCGTGGGTCAGCGAGCGCACGGCCGCAATCTGTCGCCGGTTCTCCGTCAGCGTATCGACCAGCCGGGCCTTGCCGACGGGGAAGGTGAAGAAGAAGCGGGCGTTGGCCTCGGCATCTCGCAGCACGATCCGCTGCATGTAGCGGGTCCGCTCGTCGAGGAACGAGGTCATCGAGGCTACGTCGTAGGTCAGCGTATCCGACCGGGTGAGTCGGTAGGTGCGTCCGCTGCGGTCCTCGACCTCGCCGGTCAGGTAGAGACGCAGCTTGGCGGTGTTCTCGTCGGCCTGCACCGGCTGCGAGTAATAATAGTCGATCTTTCCGTCGGGTCGGACGACCACCGTGTCGAGCCGGGCGTTGGGCAGGTAGGGGTGGCGGACCATCCGCCCGAAAGCCTCGGGCTTGCCCTCTTCCAGCCGCCGGTTGCGGGCAATCGCCCCCTGACGCAGCACGCTTTGCCGTACGGCGGCCGTATCGAGGTCATTCAATTCGGCCAGACGGTCGTTCGCCGCCTCCTTGCGCGAGCGGTAGTTGGCGAGCATCGTGCTGTCGCTCGTCTGCTCCAGCAGCCCCTCGATGGCGGGACGCCGGCGTCCCGTGTAGGCGAGGCGGTCGGCCGCCAGGTCGCGCAGCTTCCGTTCGCCGGCCGTGTATACTTCGGCGTAGACCTTCGCGGGCTGTTTGCTCAGCGAGCGGATGTAGGCCTCCCGCTCGCGGTCGCCCGCTGCGGCGTAGTCGCCCTCGATGCGGGTGAAGATCTCGCCTCCGGGCAACACGTCGATCCCTTCGTAGCGGTAGCGCGGGGCGAAGTAGTCGTTCAGGTGGTCGAACTTGTCGTTCGGGTCGGACGTGTAGGTCGTGTTGGCCTGTACGATCCGGTCGGTGGCGTAGACATACCGGCGCAGCCGTTTGTAGCGGCGTCGGCTCTCCCCCTCGGTGGCCCATCCCACCTTCGGGTCGAACATCGCCTCGTCGGGTGTGAGGCTTCCGAGCCGCTCCGCCGCATCGGCATATTCCGCCCGTTCGGCCGCCACGCCGTTCATGTAGCGGCGATAGGCCCCCTTGTCGGCGAAGCGGTCGAAGTAGTCGGCGCTGTCCACGATCCGGGCAAGGTAGTCGTCATAGCGGCCGTATTCGCGCTGCTGCATGGCGCGGTAGCGCTCGCCGCTGTATACCAGCGGGTCGAAGGAGAGTGTGTCGTCTCCCTTGAGCAACTGCGGTCCGATGACCAGCTGCCAGCTCCGGTCCTGCAGCTCCTGCGGGACGGTGACGATGAACTCGACGTTGATCTTGCCGTTGCGCTCGACGAGGTTGCGGCGATTCGCTGCCGAGATGACCACTTCATCGATGTTCACCGACATGATCTTTTCGCCCGAGGCCGAATCGAGGGCCACGGGGGTCAGGAAGAGTTCGGTCCCGTCCTGCTTGCGGAAGGTGATGATCCGCGGCGGACGGACCGTGTCCGCCGCGCGGTAGGCCCTCTCCCGTTTGGTCCGGGCAGGGAGATGCACCTCTGCCTCGGGGTCGCTCTTGCTCAGCTTGCGGATGTTGCCGCAGCCGGAGAGCAGGGCTCCGGTCAGAAGGACCGCAGCCGCATATTCCATCCATTCACGTTTTCTCATCTGGGTCGGGTAGGGTTTATTCGTGCTGCGTATCCACTGCGCCGTTCACATCGACCGTGAAGACGCGCCGTTTGCCGCCGGGCGAGGTCTGCACCTGCCGCAGGACGAGCGTCGCGTCGGCCATCCAGCTTTCGTAGGGAACCTTCATCTCGTAGCGGAACGTGCGGTCGGTCTTCCCGTCGGCATTGATGGTCAGGTAGGGCTGCCGCTCGGCCCAGTAGGCGCCCGAGAGACGGCGGCGGCGCTCCATCATGTGCTGCTGGTAGCGGCCGTTGATGAGGATATGCGGGAAGAGCTTCACCGAGCGGCGGTCGGGGGTGCTCAGTTCGGGAAGGATCGCCCAGCTCTGCGAGCGGGTCACGGCGTTGCGTGATACGGAGACCTCGAGCACCAGGTGCAGTTCGCCGTTGCGTTCGGCCAGCACCTTGCGTGTTACGGCCACGTCGCCGACGATCTGTGCGCGCAGCGATGCTGCGGTCAGAAGAAACAGGATCAGAATGCAGTATCTTTTCATCGCGTGGTTCGGTTTTATTTCTTGGAGTTGAACAGGTAGACGAACGAGACGCCGAGTTCCGTGGGAATCGGCAGGATCCGTTTGCGGTTCGTGTAGGAGGCGGCCTTCGGCCCGTTTACGGGTTCGGCATGGTAGCTCAGACGGGCCAGTCCGGCACCGGCCGAGAGCTCGATGTTCCAGTGGGGGCTGACGTAGAACTGGTAGCCGATGCTGATGCCTGCCCCGACGAACGACCCTTTATAATAATGTGTGGGCAGCCCGGTGAGGATGCGGTTGCCGATAAACGGAAGCTTGAATCCGCCGACCTCGAACTCGCCGCCGATGGCATGCACGCCGAAGTAGAGCCGCGTGTATTTTTCGGTGACCCAGTAGCGGTATTCGGGTCGGAGGAACCAGTGCTGGATCTTGTTGTCCGTGCCCAGAGTCCACGGGTTGTAGTTGGCCGTCATGCCGATGGTCGAGTGCTTGCCGACGGCGATGTCGATCCCTATGTTCGGTGTCGTTGCAGCCCAATAAAGCAGGTTGGTTTTCACGGCAACCTGCTGTGCCGATGCCCCCAGCCAGCAGAATCCTGTCAGCAGCATCGTTGCAAAAAGTTTCTTCATCATATCTGTTTTGTGGAATAGTTCCCGTTGGTCAAAGCCCCGGATTCGGGAAGGGAATAACGTACGACTCTCGCTCACCATCCTGTTCCTCAGCTTGTACGGGCGCAAAAATGGAGATAAAACGAGGGAAAATGGGTATCATGTGCGATACGGATATCCGAAACGGTCCGTATCATGTGCGAAAGGGGGCTGCAGCGGTGCGCAAAATGGCTCCTCTGAGAGACGGAATCTGTTTCGAGAGGAACCTCGGTCTGGAGTTTTTTTTGAATTTCTCACTACCTTTTGAACTGTGTTTTTTGGAAAATTCAAAAAAAATAGCGATAATCGTAAATTAAATCGGGACGAATGGTGTGTTGGGGAAAATTTTCAATATCTAATACCGAGAAAAGATGAAAGGTGCAGACAAGATGTTGTTGTGCACCGGACTGATCTCCACGGGATTCGTGGCGAATGCCGGTGCGGCGGAAAAAAATGCAAAGCCGAATATCATTTTCATCCTGTGCGACGACATGGGATACGGCGATCTGGGATGTTACGGGCAGAAATACATCCAGACGCCCAACCTCGACCGCATGGCCCGCGAGGGGATGCTCTTCACGCAGGCCTATGCCGGAAGTCCGGTGAGTGCCCCCTCGCGGGCGTCGCTGATGACCGGGCAGCACTCGGGCCACGGGCATGTCCGCGGCAACCGCGAGTATTGGAGCGGCGAGGTGATGTACGGGCAGAACAGGGAGTATGCCGTCACGGGACAGGAGCCCTATGACCCCGACCACATCATCCTTCCGGAGATTATGAAGGGCAACGGCTACACGACCGGCATGTTCGGCAAGTGGGCCGGCGGTTACGAGGGTTCGGTCTCCACACCCGACAAGCGCGGCATCGACGAGTACTACGGCTACATCTGCCAGTTCCAGGCCCACCTCTATTATCCCAACTTCATGAACCGCTACAGCCGTTCGGCCGGCGATACGGAGGTTATCCGGATTGTTCTGGAGGAGAACATCAAATACCCGATGTACGGCGACGACTACCGCAAGCGCCCGCAGTACTCGGCCGACCTGATCCATCAGGAGGCCCTGGCGTGGCTCGACCGGCAGGACGGCAAGCAGCCCTTCTACGGTTTCTTCACCTATACGTTGCCGCACGCCGAGCTGGCGCAGCCCGACGACGAGATCCTGAAGCACTACGAGAAGCAGTTCTTCGTGGACAAGACGTGGGGCGGCAGCGAAGGGTCGCGCTACAATCCCGTGGAGCACACCCATGCGCAGTTCGCGGGCATGATCACGCGCCTGGACGGCTATGTGGGCGAGATTCTTGCCAAACTCAAGGAGAAGGGGCTCGACGAGAACACGATCGTGATCTTCAGCAGCGACAACGGCCCTCATGAGGAGGGCGGTGCCGATCCCGAGTTCTTCGGGCGTGACGGCAAGTTGCGCGGGCTCAAGCGCCAGTGCTACGAGGGCGGCATCCGCATTCCGTTCATCGTGCGGTGGCCCGGACACGTCGAGGCCGGTGCGGTGAACGACCACCAGTTGGCCTTCTACGACGTGATGCCGACCTTCTGCGAACTGATCGGCGACAAGCGCTTCCCAAAAAAGTACCTCAATTCGGAGGTCGAGGGCGACTGCTTCGACGGCATCTCCTTCGCTCCGACCCTGCTGGGTGACGACGAGCGGCAGCAGAAGCACGACTTCCTCTACTGGGAGTTCCACGAGACGGATCAGATCGGCGTCCGCATGGGAGACTGGAAACTGGTGGTCAAGCGGGGCGTACACCATCTCTACGACCTGGCCACCGACCTGCACGAGGACCACGACGTGGCGGCCGAGCATCCTGACGTGGTACGTGCGATGAAGGAGATCATCCGCCGGGAACACCGTCCGAACGACCTCTTCCCCGTGACACTGCCCGATTTCGACTGATCGCATGGCAGGAACCGGGATCTTGCCCGGGGTTGAAACGAAAAGGCAGCCCTCCGACAATCGGAGGGCTGCCTTCTTCGTCAGGCGGACCGCTGTGCGGCTATTTGAGCCGTTTCAAGCCCCGGTCATCGGCCGTGGCTTCTCGGATCGAGAGGGCGAAACCTCCGCCGCAGGCCATCGTGACAGGAAGTTCCGAACGCGAGTCGATGCGGCCCGTGCGGATTTCGTAGGCTTCGGGGTTGGTCCGGTAGTCGGCGTCGGGGGCGTCGGCGTAGAGCGTAGCCACGTAGCTCTTCCCGGGATCGAGGAAGTCGAACCGAAGATCCACCGTGCGGCGGTTCTCGTCCGTTACGCCGCCGACGAACCAGTTGCCCGACCCCTTGGCCCTGCGGGCAATGACGATCACGTCGCCCGGCTCGGCTTCGAGGTAGCGGCTTTCGTCCCAGTCTACGGCTACCTCCTTGATGAAGCGGAAGGCATCCATGTACTTCTCGTAGTGTTCGGGAAGGTCGGCAGCCATCTGCAGCGGCGAGTAGAGCGTCACGTAGAGTGCCAGTTGGTTGGCCAGCGTCGCATTGACGTGCGAGTGGTTTTCGGGGTTGAGTTTCGAGACATCCATCGAGAAGATGCCGGGGGTATAGTCCATTGGACCGCCCTGCAGACGGGTGAAGGGCAGCAGCGTCACGTGTATGGGTTTCGTGCCGCCGAAGGCCTGGTATTCCGTGCCGCGGGCCGACTCGTTGCCGATCAGGTTGGGCCAGGTGCGGCACAGTCCCGTGGGACGCACCGCCTCGTGGGCATTGACCATGATGTGGTGTTTGGCAGCCAGCTTCACGGCGTGGAGGTAGTGGTTCACCATCCACTGCCCGTAGTGGTGTTCGCCGCGCGGCAGGATATCCCCCACGTAGCCGCTCTTCACGGCATTGTAACCGTAGCGGTTCATCAGCCCGTAGGCGGCCTCCAGATGACGTTCGTAGTTGCGTACCGACGACGAGGTTTCGTGGTGCATCATCAGCCGCACGCCCTTTTGGCGGGCATAGTCGTTCAGCGCCGCGATGTCGAAGTCGGGGTAGGGTGTGACGAAGTCGAAGACGTAGTCCTTCGTGTGGCCGAACCAGTCCTCCCAACCGACGTTCCACCCCTCGACGAGCACCTGGTCGAATCCGTGCTCGGCGGCAAAGTCGATGTAGCGTCTTACGTTGTCGTTGTTGGCCGCGTGGCGCCCGCTGGGCTTCGTGGCTGCGTAGTCCGTCACGCCGAGCTGCACGGAGGGAACGTCTCGCGTGTAGGCCCAGTCGCTCTTTCCGGTGATCATCTCCCACCAGACTCCCACATACTTCACGGGCCGGATCCACGAGGTATCCTCGATGGCGCAGGGGTCGTTGAGGTTGAGGATCAGGCGGGAGGCGAGGATCTCACGGGCATCGTCCGTCACCATGACCGTGCGCCACGGCGTGTGGCAGGGGGCCTGCATGTAGCCTTTCCAACCCTGTGCGTCGGGGGTCAGGTGTGCGGTGAAGACCATCGTCTCGTCGTCGAGGTCGAGGTGCATGCACGGGTAGTCGATCAGGGCGGCTTCGTGGATGTTGATGTAGAGGCCGTCGTCGCTCTTCATCTGCAGGGCGGTCTGCACGCCCGTGGGCGAGAAGGGGGTCTGCGACGAGTTGGGCGTGATGGCCTGCTCCATGTGCGAGCGGATCTCGGAGAGACGCGACTCGGTGTAGTCGTACTCCTGGGTGTCGTAGTCCCCGGGGATCCAGAATGCCGTGTGGTCGCCCGTCATGGCAAACTGCGTCCGCTCCTCGCGGATGGTGAAGTAGGTGAGCTGCTTCTGCTCGGGAAACTCGTAGCGGAATCCGAGTCCTTCGTCGTAGAGGCGGAAGCGGATGGTCATCTCGCGGCCCGATTCCGCCTGGCGGAGCGTTACGGCCATCTCGTTATAGTGGTTGCGGATCGACGACTCCTCGCCCCAGACAGGCTGCCACCGTTCGTCGAACGAGGAGCGTTCGACGCCGGTCTGCTCGAAGCGGTCGTAGAGCGATACGGGGGCGCCATAGCCGCCCTTTTTGATTTCGGTTCCGAACTCCAGCGCCGGTGCATCGCCGCGCAGCTCGAGCCCCATGGCGCTGGGCAGCACGGCGGCACGCCCCCTGAAGTCGAGGGCATAGGTCGGGGCGCCCGTTTCGGAGAGGCGGAAGGTGAGTTTCAGGTCGCCGTCGGGCGAGAGCAGGGTCTCCTGCGCCGAGGCTCCGGCCGCGGCAAACAGGGCGGCCAACAGCGGAAGTATTCTTTTCATCGGGATGGTTGCGGTTTATCGGTTCGACGGACGTTTGAATTCGACGACAAGTGCCTGACGGGCTCCGACGACGGTGTTATCGTCCACCGTGGCGGCCTCGCCCGTGAGGACGTTGCGCCCGTCGTGCAGCCCTTCGGCGATCTCGGCATAGTGCGACCAGGGCACCTGCTTTTTCCCGCGTGAGTTGTTGATGAAGACGAACACCGCGTCGGTATCGTCATAGCGGAAGTAGGCGTAGGTGTTGTCGCGCGAGAGGAAGTGCATCGTGCGGCCGTTGTGGATCACGGATTTGCCCCTGCGCCACTGGAAGAGCCGCTGCGTGTAGTCGAAGAGCTCCTTTTCGAGCCCCGTGCGCCCTTCGGCCGTGAAGAGATTCTTCGCATCGCCGGTCCAGCCGCCCGGGAAATCGACGCGCAGTCCGCCGTGTCCCTGCGAGAGGTCCTTCGAGGTGAACATCATCTCGTCGCCGGCGAAGATCTGCGGGATGCCGCGCATGGTGGCGAGCATCGTCATGACGAGTTTCAGCCGCTCGGGGTTCTTGCGCACCACGTCGCCGATGCGGTCCGTGTCGTGGTTGCCGGCGAAGATCATCATTTTCGAGAGGTCGTGGTAGACGAAGTCGTGCGAGAGACAGTCGTAGATGCGGGTCATGCCCTCGCCCCAGCGGAGCGAGTCGGTCGGCACCGCGCGGCAGATGGCCTCCTGCAGCGGAAAGTCCATGATCGAGGGGAGGTGCGAGTCGAATCCGTCCTTGTTCGCGTTGCCTGACTGCCAGTAGGCCAGCTGCGGAATCGACGATGTCCAGCACTCGCCCACGATGTTCAGCGCCGGGTACTCGCGGCGTACCGAGGCGCACCACTCGCTCATCGGACCCTTCTCGTTGTAGGGGTAGGTATCGACGCGGAATCCGTCCAGGTCGGCGTATTCGGTCCACCAGACGGCCCACTGCTGGAAGTAGCGCAGCACATAGGGATTGTCGAGGTTCATGTCGGGCATCGAGGGGACGAACCATCCGCTCTCCTGCAGGTTGAGGTCGTATTTCGAGGCATTGGGATCCATGTTCGTCGAGAAGCAGACGTTCGTGCCCGTGTACTCGGGGAACTGGTGGATCCAGTCCTCGAAGGGCAGGTCGCGCATCCACCAGTGGGCCGTGCCGCAGTGGTTGGTCACCACGTCCATGATTACCTTCAGCCCCTTTTCATGGGCCTCGGCAACCAGGTTGCGGTACTCCTCGTTCGATCCGAAGCGGGGGTCGATGCGGTAGTAGTCGGCGCAGGCGTAGCCGTGGTACGATCCTTCGGGCTCGTCGTCGAGCAGCAGGGGCGTGGGCCAGATGACCGTTGCCCCGAGGTCGGCAATGTAGTCCAGGTGGTCGCGGATACCCTGGATATCGCCGCCGTGGCGGCCGAAGAAGGCTTCGCGGTCGGCCTTCTCCTGCGTGTCGGGGGTCGAATCGTTTTCGGGATTGCCGTTGGCGAAGCGGTCGGGCATGAGGAGGTAGATCATGTCCGAGGTCGTGAAGCTCCGGCGCTGTGCCGAACCTTCGCGGCGTGCCGCGATTTCGTAGGGCATCTTGAACTCCCACCCCTCCTTCGAGAAGACGAGGTAGTAGGTGCCCGGTGCGGCCGCGGCATCGATGGCGACATCGACGAAGAGGTAGTTGGGGCTGTCGGCCTTGTGGGTCGCCGTGACCTTCACGCCCCGTCCCCCTTCGATGCGGACTCCGTAGTCGGAGATCCGTTCTCCGGCGACGAGCAGCTGCAGGGGCGTCTGCATCTGCGTCCACCACGAGAGGGGTTCGATCCGTGCGACCTCACCCGATGCGTCGGCTATCGAGGCGGGGTCGAATGCCGGTTGTGCTGCACAGGAGAGCATGCCGGCTGCTGCAAGTGTCATCAAAATTCGGTTCAAGGTATTGTTTGTTTGGTAAAGTTAATATGAAAGTCGGTTCGTGCATTCGTTCGGCGGCCGGTTTCCGGCCGGATCACTCCTTTTCGGGCGTAAGCACCAGCCATCCCCATGCGGGAAGTACGGCCCGGCTGCCTGCGCTGAGGATCTGTCCGGTGAAGAATTCGCGGAGCGGACCTTCGGTCGGCAGCCCGACCTCCTGCTCTGCAGCCGTGAGGTTGGCGATGACGGTCACCGCGTCGCTCCCGGTGCCGCGCGTGAAGCCGAATACGCCGTCGGGCAGGCTCCCTTCGGCCGGATAGCGTGCTTCGGCACCCCGTTCGCCGGAGGCCAGTGCCGGGTGTTCGTGGCGCAGGCGGGCCAGCGCCGCGTAGAGCTCCCCGAATTCGTTTTCGCACCATTGCGGCACGGGGTCTTTCTCGAAGAAGGCGAAGCGGTGGTCGTAGCCGATCTCCTGCCCGGTGTAGATGAGCGGCATGCCCTTGGGCAGGGTGAAGGTGAGCAGGGCCATGACGCGCGCGGCATCGCCCATGCGTTCGAACTCGCTCCCGGCCCACGAGTTCTCGTCGTGGTTCGAGGTGAACATCAGCCGGAACGCTTCGCGCGGGGTGTTTGCCGCATCCTTTTTCAGGTACTCCTTCAGCTCCGCGACACCCCGCTTGCCCCGGGCGATGTCGTTCATCAGGTGGTGCAGTTCCCAGGAGTAGGAGGCGTCGAAGGCCCCCTCGTGCAGTGCGGGATCCTCGCCCTCGGCCAGCAGGAAGATCTGCGGGTAGTCACGCCGCAGCGCAGGCAGCGTTGTGCGCCAGAAGTCTATGGGCACCTCGCAGGCCATGTCGCAGCGGAATCCGTCTATGCCGCGCTCGAGCCAGAAGCGCATGGCGCGCTCCATCTCCTGCCGCATGTCGGCATTGTCGTAGTTGAGTTTGGCGATGTCGGTCCAGTCGTACTGCACGATGGTGCGGCCCAGCGAGTCGCGGACGTACCAGTCGGCGGGCCGCTCGGTGATCCACCGTGCATCGGGCGAGGTGTGGTTGGCCACCCAGTCGAGGATGACGCGCAGCCCCAGCCTGTGGGCTTCGGCGACGAAGCGGTCGAACTCGTCCAGAGTTCCGAATTCGGGATTTACGGCACAGTAGTCCGAGATGGCGTAGTAGGAGCCGAGAGTTCCCTTGCGCTCCTTGACGCCGATCGGGTGGATCGGCATGAGCCAGATGATGTCTGCGCCCATTCTTTTGAGACGGGGCAACTCCCGGGCCGCCGCTGCGAAAGTCCCCTCGGGGGTGTATTGCCGCACGTTCATTTCGTAGACGACGGCGTTGTAGCTCCATTCGGGATGGGCGGCCGTTTCGGTCGGCGGTGTCGTCGTGCAGGCCGCACAGAGGGCTGCAAGCAGGATCGAAAGCAATCGTTTCATCGTTCGGAGCATATCAGAGAGTGAAGACGACCGAGGAGTAGCCGCCCAGTGTGAGCAGTGCCTCGCCGTCGTTTTTCTTCAGTGTCACCGTTCCCGAGACCCCCACGGCCTTGCCGAGTGCATCGGTGAGGGTCAGCGTCTGTGCCTTGTCCGAGAAGTTGTGGGCCACGAGCATCCGCTGTCCGTTCTTCTCGCGGTACCAGACGGCTACGGCCTCCTGTGCGGCATTCCCGTCGTTATAGACCGGGTGACGGGTCATCTCGCCTTCGGCCAGTGCCGGGTAGGTGTTTCTCAACCGGGCGAAGGTGCGGTAGAGGTTCAGCAGCGATCCTTCGTCCTCGTCCTGCGCCTCCACGGAGATCGCTGCGGTCAGCATCGACTTGTCGATCTTGCCCGAGAGTGCTCCCGAGGCGAGCTCTTTCGCGGCTTTGTCCCACAGGATCGGGGTGCGGACGTATTCGTCGCCGTTCTGCTTCGACCCCCAGTATCCGAGCTCCTCGCCCTGATAGATGTAGGGGGCGCCCTGCGCCGTGAGCAGCACGGCGGCAGCCACGCGCAGCCGTCCCTCCACGCGGCCCAGTGCCGTGGCCGTGCGGTCTTCGTCGTGGTTCGAGAGTTTCGTGGCCTCGATGTAGTCGGAGCGGTACTGTCTGTAGGCGGGCTGGTATGCAAGGATGTCCTTGACGAAGTAACGCCCGATGCCGTTTTGCAGGGCCCAGGAGAGCTTGTACCAGAACGAGAACTCGAACAGGGCCGGCAGTCCCTTGTAGTAGGGAGCGGCGTTGGCGCCGTCGTCGAGCATCTCTCCCACCATGTAGAAGTCGCCCTGTCCGCCGTTGGCGTGGTAGGAGTCGTTCATGCGGTCGTAGAACTTCTTGAGGAAGGTGGGGTTCTCATCGTTGTAGGCATTGTGGTAGATGTGCTTCACGGCGTCGAGACGGAATCCGTCGATGCCCATGGCCACCCATTTGTCGGCTGCTTCGGTCACGGCCTTGAATGCGGCCGATTGCTCGGCCTCGGCTGCCTTGCCGTAGTTGAGGTCCGCAAAGGCGGCGGTCCAGAAGTGCGAGTGATAGAGTGTCGGCATTGCGAACTGGATGTTGGCCGCCGAACTGCTCGACGTGAGCGTGAAGGGTTTGCCCATCTCGAGGATCGTCCGGTTGTCCGGAGCTCCGAATTTGGTTCCTGCGGCCCACGAGGTGGCCGAGGTGCGGATCAGAAAGCCCCAGTCCGACGCGAAGTCGAGCGTCAGGTGGTAGTGCGTGTCGTCGGTGGTGTGGAAACGCGCCATCTGCGCATCGCCGTAATAGAGGTATTTGCCGCCGGCCGAGGTGTCGGTGTTCTCCTCGTCGGGGGCGTCGGTCGTCTCGGTGACCGTGACGGTCGGCGCTGCGGCGTTCGTCCAGTCGAGTTCGAAACGGAAGCGTCCCGCAGCCCCCGCATCGCTGTCTGTCGAGAACCATTGCCCCGCATCGTAGCCTGCGGCGCCTTCCGTGGCGATCTGGTCGATCTTCCCGGCCGCAATGTCCGACTGCGGGTCCTTCGAGAAGATGTAGTAGCTGCGGAAGGGGCTTTCCGTCGAGGAGACGGCCTCCCGGAACCAGGGATGGTCCTTGGCCGTGTGGTTGAGCACATAGTCCAGATAGATCTTCATGCCGCGGGCATGTGCGGCGTCGATCAGCGCCTTCAGGTCGGCTTCGGTGCCGAAGGTGGGATTGACTGCCTCGTAGTCGAGCACGTCGTAGCCGTGGTACGAGGCTGAGGGGTGGATCGGCGAGAGCCATATGGCCGAGACACCCAGTGCGTCGAGGTAGTCGAGCCGTCCGGTGAGTCCCTTCAGGTCGCCTTTCGTGTCTCCGTCTCCGTCGGCGAAACTGTAGACGAGCGTCTGGTAGGAGATGTCGGCGCGCTTGACGTTATCCCAGGCATCGGGTTCGGCCACGACCTCTTCGCTGCCGGCCGGCGTGTCGCCCGCCTGTTTTACGGAGATCGCCACCGGTTCGCATCCCGGGGCCGAGACGGTCAGCGTTGTCGTGCGTTCGGCGCCGTCGTTGGCCGTTGCCAGGATGTGGAACGACGTGGAGGTCCGGCCCGAAGTTCGTTCGGGGGTACACCATTCGGCCCCGTCGCTTGGGGTCAGCGTCCACGAACCGGCGTCGGTGCGCAGGTCGATCAGCTGGCTTCCGCCTTCGGTCCCGAACTCGATCTTGTCGGGTGTCACGGTGAGCAGCGCGCCTCCGTTGCCGGAGGTCTTGTCCTCGCTGCACGAGAATGCCATTGCCAGGAGAAGCGGCAGCAGCAGGTAGAGCAGTTTTTTCATCATCGTTAATCGGTTCTTGTTTCTCTATTCGGGGCCTGCGGTCCGGTCGGGGGCCGCAGGCCAGAAACGGAGCGGAGGTGCTCCTCCGCTCCGTGGATGCGTCCTATTGTACGTCGGCCGGGGTCTTGCCCGGGCTCATGACGTAGATCGTGCTGTTGGCCAGATCGAAGTAGATGTCGTAGGTGCCGTCGAGCTGGACCTTCATGTTCTGCGATCCGCCGCTGGTGACCACCGCGACGGCCGTGTTGATGTCGATCGCACCGCCCGAGGCCGTACCGTAGTTCTTCGAGTCGTCCCACTCGTTGTTGAAGCGGATCTTGAATTCGTCGGCGGTCGTCAGCGCAACGCCCTTGCGGACGAGGTAACCCTCCTGTTCGCTCATCGACAGGTCTCCCAGATCACCCCAGCCGGAGATGGTGCCGATCAGGCCCCACGTCTCGGCGACGTATTCGGGTTTGACCCCTGCGGCCATGACGTAGGCGCGTCCGGCTTCGGGCAGCAACCAGTAGTCGTAGGTGCCGGCTTCGGCAATGACGGCATTCACCTTGTTGGCCGATACGGCGAAGGCCGAGCCGACCGTGCAGGTGTACATTTCGTCTCCGCCTGCCAGCGAGGCGTCGGCACCGAGCCACTGCGACTCGTCGCCGCTCTTGAAGAGGAACTGCGAGTTGGCGGCAACCTCCACTCCGGCGGCCTTGTAGGCGACGATGTTCGAGCTGGCGCTCTCCATCGGGGTCGGGCCCCAGTCGGGAGTGGCGACGGTCTGTCCGTGGATGTACCAGTCGGCCGTCTCGGGGTCGGGCTCCTCTTCGCCTCCGCTCTGCCCGTAATCGTCGGCGTTGAGCTCGTAGGTCATCGCCGCCGAGTTGTTCAGATTGACGTAGATGCGGTAGTTTCCGGCCGGAACCTGGATGTTGTCGCTGCCGTCGAGCATGCCTTCGGTCGAGGAGCCGAACGAGGTGTCCCAGGCTCCGTCGGCGCGGAACTTGATCGCACCGGACACCAGTTCGACATCGGCCCAGAAGCGCTGCGTCTTCGTGTCGAACTCCATCACGACGTCATTGTCCCAGCTGCCGACGCCGTCGCCCACGATTCCCAGCTGGTCGAACGACAGCTCCTTGGTGAGCGTCAGCGATTCGCGGTTGAAGGCGAAGCGGTAGAAGCGCTTCGAGTAGGCGGTGATGTTGCCCGAGTTGCCGGCCGAGATCAGCTTGATGGAGGCCGCTTCGGCTTCGGGGGCTTCTGCTTCGCCGTCGGTACCCCAGTTGCAAGAGTCGTCCCAGCCTCCTATGCCCGTCAGTTTGAAGCCGTTGGCTGCTTTCTCTCCGAAGTCGATCATGCCTTCGTAGTTGATCTCGTCGTCCGAGAAGCTGAACAGGAACTGCGAGTTCGAGTGGTTCCATCCGCAGTAGTCGCCGATCACCCAGACGGTCGGGTAGACCCGTTCGGCCTTGGTGACGGTCATGGTGACGGCAACGGGGGCCGAGTAGAACTTCTCGAAATCGGAGCCGATCGTGGCGCTGATGTAGAAGTTCACCTGGGTGGGGGTATCCGGTTCAACGCCTGCGTCATAGACGAGTTTGGTGTTGATGCTTTCGTAGGGTTGTTCGGTGGAGGTATCCGTAAGGTCCGCGAACAGAACTACGGGGTCGCCCTCGCCGCAGGAGGCCTCGAGCGAGTAGTTGATCTGTGTGGAGACGCCGAAATCGGCGGCATCCCACGTGAAAACCTGGGTCTCGCCCATGTTCTCGGAGGTGATGACGATCTCCTCGGGCAGGTTGTGGAGCACGGGAGCCACCACATCCTCCGGGGCGTAGGTGTGCATTTCGTCGAGATCCTGGCAGGCGGCGAAGAGTCCCGTGGTGGCCGCCAGCATCATCGCATATCTCTTGATTTTCATGGTTCTTGAAGGTTTTTAATTATTCTTCGGTGGAGGTGCCGGCTCCGTATCCGGGGTTCTGGTGCAACTCGGGGTTGGAGGCCAGCTCGGATGCCGGGATGGCGAAGATCTTCATGTGGTCGTCGAATCCCTGACCGCTGAAGGAGCCTCCCTTGTAGGTCCACAGGAACGACGAGGAGGTGAACTTGCCGTAGCGGATCAGGTCCGTGCGGCGGTGACCCTCCCACATCAGCTCGCGGGCGCGCTCCTCGATCAGCCACTCCTGCGTGATCGACGTCGGTGCGGTTACACCGGCACGTGCAGCAAGATCCTGGACCTTGGGCAGCGCCGTGTTGGCCTGTCCGAGGTTCATGCAGGCCTCGGCATAGATCAGGTAGATCTCGCCCAGACGGATCATCGGGAAGTCGATGTCGCTGTAGGCCTTCGAAGCGGCCGTCGCAAGGTATGAATCCTGGTCCATGTTGTGGGGTATATTGTTGAACTTCAGGCAGCTCCAGCCATTGAGGAAGACGTAGAGCGCTCCGTCCATCGACTCCGAACGGCCCTTGATGTAGAACATCCTGCCGCGCTTGTCGTTCACGTCGTAGGTACCGGCCGAGTAGTCGGCGTTGCGGACGTTGAAATACTTCTCGACATACTCATAGGGTACGCGGATACCGCCCCATCCGTTGTTCACGCCGTTGATCATCTGGGTCGAGGAGACGTCGGTGGCTGCAATGGCGGCCAGCGTCAGGTAGCTCGTGCCGCCGTAGGACTGCGTTTGCTCGGCGTCGTAGGAGATGCCGAAGAGAACCTCGTTCAGGGCTTCGGGATTCTCGCCGTTGTCACCGCGGAACAGGTCGGTATATTCCGGGCAGAGCGAGTAGCCCATCGTGAAGATATCCTCGCAGGCATCCTTGGCCTCCTGCCACATGGGTGTTCCGGTGTAGACCTCGGCGTTGAGGTACATGCGGGCCAGCAGACCCAGCACGGCTCCCTTGTCGGCACGCGGGTAGTTCGAGCGGGCGGCCGGCATCGGGCTGTTGTCGGCCGCCAGGGCTGTCAGCTCCGAGATACAGTAGTCGAAGACATCCTTGCGCGAAGCCTGCTTGGGGTTCACGCCGCCGCCGAAGGGTGAGTTCTCGGTGGTGAAGGGCACGTCGCCGAATACGTCGAGAGCCATCCAGTAGAAGTAGGCGCGCAGGAAGCGGGCTTCGGCGCGGAACCCCTGGATCTTGGCGGCCAGTTCGCTGCTCACACCGCGGTCGGAGAGGCGGTCCGAAGCGGTCTGGCGCAGGTATTCGTTGGTGTAGGCAATGCCCTGCAGCGTGCGGACGTAGACGGCATAGGTGGCGTCGTTGTCGGCATCGGACCACGTGTTGGTGTTCATGGCGCGCACCCAGGCGTCGTTCTCCCAGGCGCACTTGCAGGCGTCGGAGGTCACCTCCTGCACGGTCCAGAAGGCGCGGACCAGCTCCGAGGCGCCGGCATCGCTGACCTGCAGGTCGGTGGTTTCGTTCGAGACGAAGTTGAAGTAGAGTTTCGTCAGTCCGGCGATGTAGCCGCTCTCATCGGCGCCGTAGACCGTTTCCGAGGTCGAGTCGGAGGGGTTGAGCGGCAGGGTGTCGAGGTCTCCGATACAGGCGGTGAAGAGCATCGAGGCCCCTGCGGCGATCCAGGCTATGTGTTTCATGTTTCGTTTCATGGTTCTCTTTCGGTTTTAGAAATTGACGTTCAGACGCAGCGAGTAGGTGCGCGGGCGGGGCCAGATCGAGCCGTCGATGCCGTTCACGCCCGGAATTTCGGGATCCACACCGCTGTAGTCCGTGATGACGAAGACGTTCTGCACGCCGAAGGCCACGCGGATCGAGCCCTTCCAGCTGCCCACCTTGTCGAAGGTGTAGCCGAGGTTGATGTCGTCCATGCGGAAGAACGAGGCGTCCTCGAGGAAGTAGTCCGAATACCACTGTTCGCCGCTGTTGGCCTTCGTGAAGCCGGTCTTCTCGACGAGCTTGGCGAAGTTGGGCAGGTTGCCGGCGTTCAGGTCGAGGTTCGAGGTCGAGTTGGCCGATGCGAAGTCGTTGAAGACCCAGTTGCCTACCGAGCCGTGGCCGTTGAAGCCGAAATCCCAGTTGCGGTAGGAGAGTTTGACGCTCACACCGTAGAAGAAGTCGGGGTTGGGGCTCTTGTCGGTCATGTAGCGGTCGGCCTGCGTGATCTTGCCGTCCTTGTCACGGTCTACCAGGGCGTTCTGGATCGGGTTGCCGTTTTGGTCGTAAACCTGCTGGAAGCAGTAGAACGTATAGGGGGAGTAACCGACCATGTGGCGCTGGAGCAGGTTGCCCGTACCCTTCGAGATGCCGCCCGTCTGGATGCTGTAGTCGGGATCGTCCGTGTTGTTGAGTTTCGTGAATTCGGTGTGCTGGAACGTGCCGTTCAGTCCGATCATGAGGTTCCAGTCCTCGGTCTGTACGGGGATGACGTTGAGGTTGAACTCCACGCCGCGGTTCTCCATCGAGCCGATGTTCGTCAGCACGGTGTTGCCGAAGTTCGAACCCATCGGGGTGATGACGTTGTTGAGCAGGTCGTCGGTCTGGCGCAGGTACCAGTCCACGCTGCCGTTGATGCGCCCGTCCAGGAAACCGAAGTCGAGGCCGACGTTGTAGGTGGTCGTAGTCTCCCACTTGATGTCGGGGTCGTAGGCGGCCGGGGTGAGGTAGAACATGTAGCCGGCGCTGCCCATGTTGTACTGTTTGTAGACATCGGTGGACATCGAGTAGCGGGCCAGGTAGGGATAGTTCTGGAAGATCTCCTGCTGTCCGGTCTGTCCGGCGCCCAGACGCAGTTTGAGCGACGAGACGGCGCGCACGTCCTTGAGGAACTCCTCCTGGGCGATGTTCCAGGCGAAGGCGGCCGACGGGAAGAGGCCCCAGCGCGTATCCTTCGAGAAGCGCGACGAGGCGTCGTCACGCAGCGTGAAGGTGAACAGGTATTTCGAGGCGATCGAGTAGTTGATGCGGCCGTAGAACGACAGCAGGTAGCTCTCCTGGCGGTTGAACGGATAGCGCGAATCCTCGCCCTTCTGCTCGTGGGTCTCGTTGAAGTAGGTCACCGTGTGGTCCGAACTGTAGAAGTGCTGCCACGAGTAGCCGGCCATCACGTCGAGGTGGTGGATGCCCCACTCCTTGTTGAAATTGGCGTAGAACTCGAGCAGCTGGTTGCGGCGGAAGTTCGTCGTCCACGAGTACTGGCCCCAGCCGCGGGCTTCGGTGTCGGTGTAGGCCTGGAACGATCCGGGGTTCACCCCGTCGTAGGTCTTCGCCGAGGAGATGTCCATACCGAGGTTGAGGTTGAAGCGCAGGGCCTCGAAACCGTGTACCTTGTAGTCGATCTGCGCGTTGCCGATGAAACGTTTGGCGCGCGCCGTGTTGTCGCGGTCGTAGAGCTGCGAGAGAGGTCCGGCACCCAGCAGCGTGTTGGGGGTGAACTCATCGCCGCGGCCCGAACCGTAGTTCCAGAATCCGTTGGTGGTCGTGTAGTCAATCGAACCGTCCTCGTTGCGCCAGTAGGGGTCGATCGTGGGGTTGAAGAAGGCTGCCGAGCCGACCACCCCGCTCGAGGCGTAGCGCTGCGAGGTGACCACACCCTTCGCATTCATATTGACCGTCAGGTGCTTGTCGAAGAAGTTGGGCGAGAGGCTCAGATCGAGGGTCCCGCGTTCGTATTTCGAGGTTTCGAGCGTGCCCTGCTGGTTGGTGTAGCCCACCGAGGCGCGGTAGGGCATGCGGTCGTTGATGTTGCCCGTCAGGCTGACATTGTGGTCGTGCGAGATGGCCGTCCGGAAGATGAGTTCCTGCCAGTCGGTGTTCTTGTCGCCCATCATGGCGTGCACCTTGTCGCCGGTGGCGGTTCCCGCGGGGAAGACGCGGTCCACATAGCTGCGGAACTCTCCGGGGGTCATCACGGGCAGCTCGTCGGAGTTGGTCTGTACGCTCACGCTGCCGCTGTACGACACGCGCGGGGTGTTGCCCTTGCCCTTCTTGGTCGTGATCATGATTACGCCGTTCGAGGCGCGCGAACCGTAGATCGCTGCCGCCGAGGCATCCTTGAGTACGGTGAACGACTCGATGTCGTTGGGATTGATCGTCTCGAGCGGGTTGGCCATACCCGTGCCGCCATCCGAGGCGATGGGCACGCCGTCGATCACGATCAGCGGATCGTTCGAGGCATTGAGCGATGCGGCGCCGCGGATGCGGATCGTCGAACTCGAACCGGGACCTCCGTCACCGGGAATGATGTGTACGCCCGGCACCTTGCCCTTGAGCATGTCCTGGGCCGATACGACGGCTCCGCGGTTGAACTCCTCGGCCTTGACGGCTACGACCGATCCGGTCATGTCGTTCTTCTTGACCGTACCGTAGCCGATGACCACCACGTCGTCGATGCCCATGGCATCCTCTTCGAGCGTGAGTCGGGCGAGCAGCGACGACGAGGCTACCAGCTCGACGGTCTTGTAGCCGACGTAGCTGACCTCGATCACCGATTCGGGCGAGGCCACACGGATGGCATAGTCGCCGTCGATTCCGGTCGAGACGCCGTTGGTCGTACCCTTCTCGACCACGGTCGCTCCCAGAATCGGCATTCCTGTTTTGTCTACAACTACGCCTTGTACCTCATAGCCAGCGTTTTGTGCCAGCGTAAGGGGGGGGGTAATCAGGCCGGTCAGCAAGATTCCCACACACATAGTCAAAAATTTTTTCATAGGAATTTTGGTTGGTTGATAAATTGGTTTCTTTCGGGTTCGGTTTATCGGGCCGCCTCCTCACGGACGAAGCCCACGGAGAGGGCAGCAAGCAACATGAACAGGCCGGCCAGGGCCAGCATCCACACGGCATTGCTGGCAAAGCAGTATTTGACGATGGCGCCTCCGGTCAGTCCGATGACGATCTGCGGGATGGTGATCGTGAAGTTGAAGATACCCATGTAGACCCCCATGTGTCGGGGTTCGACGGCCCGCGAGAGGATGGCATAGGGCATGGCGAGGATTCCGGCCCAGGCGATGCCGATGCCGACCATCGGGATCATCAGTGCATACTGGTTGTGCAGCAGGCAGAGCCCGGCGAAACCTGCGGCGCCCAGCAGCAGGCAGGCGGCGTAGACGGGCCTGTTGCCCCAGCGTGCGGCGATGCGTCCCAGGAAGAGGGCGGCGATGCAGGCCGGAATGGGGTAGGTGCCGTTCAGCACGCCGACCCAGGTCTGTGTGGCTCCCGCCGAGAGGATCTCGCCCGTTGCATGGTCGGTGACAACCCCCGTGATGGCGGGCTTGAGGTAGGTCCACATGAGAAAAAGGGCGGCCCACGAGAAGAACTGCGTGACCCCCAGCCGGACCATGGCCTGCGGGATGTTGCGCATCAGGGTCATGAACCCCGGGCGCGGGCCTTCCGGCTCGGGCTTCAGGTCGTTGTAGCGGGCGAACTCCTCGGGCGGGTACTCCCTGGTTTTGAACGAGGTGACCAGAACGGTCAGCAGCAGGATGGCGCCTCCTAATAATAGGAATAGGCGATGTGTTCGGGAACGCTTCCCGGCTCGGCTTCGTCCGAGACGCCCAGTTGCGTCATGATCAGCGGCAGGATGGCACCGATGACTGCTCCGAGGTTGATCAGGAAGGTCTGTACCACATAACCCTGGGTTTTCTGCCGGTCGTCGAGCATGTCGGCTACCAGGGCCCGGAAGGGCTGCATCGTGACATTGAACGAGAGATCCATGAAGAGCAGGATGAAGGCTCCCATGGCCAAAGGGGCGAAAGCTAGCAGCCGCGGGCAGTTGGGCATGAGGGCCAACGCCAGCGCCGAGACGATCGACCCCCCCAGGATGTAGGGAATGCGGCGGCCCAGACGGGTCCACGTTCCGTCGGAGAAGAGCCCGATGATCGGCTGGATGATCATGCCGGCCAGCGGTGCCGCGAGCCAGAAATAGCTCAGGTGGCTTACATCGGCACCCAGCGATTCGAAAATGCTCGACGTATTGGAGTTCTGGAGCGAATATCCGATCTGTACGCCGAGAAATCCGAAGCTGAGGTTCCAAATCTGCCAAAAGGAGAGTTTGGGCTTGTTCATTCGGTTGCAGGTTGTGTTTTAGGTCATACAAATTTTAATAAAAAATCCCGATTTTGAACCCTCCGGGCGACGAACGGGGGAATGGAGGCGACGAATGGCAGGATTTTTCCGATGAGCGGTTGGGCGGCGGATTTGGTCGTTTCGCCGAAAATCACTACCTTTATTCTGACCTAAACAAATACCCCGAACCGAAGAACTGATCACCATGCGGTCGTCCAAAGTCTCCGTAATCATCCACCTGTTTGCGGCCCTTCATGCCGTCGTCGCCCTGTTGTGCCGGACCGCGGGGGTGAACGACGAACTGGTGCTTACGCTGCTGACCATTGCGTTGATCGTGCTGATCTGTCTGCGACGGGGACTGAACGTCGAGTTTACGGCCGCGAGCGTCATCGTGGTCAATGTGATCGGTTACCTGCTCGGTACGGGGGGCGCCGCGTTGATCGAGCGGGTCGTCCGCTCGCCGCTCGCCGTGCATGCCGTATCGACCTTCCTCACGACCGAGATTCTCGGCTGGGGCATAGTCTGGTTCACCAAATTCTTCCGGCGCGGCGACGATGCTGCGCGGCCGGCGACGTGGACGCCCCGCATCGGGCTGGTGCTGCTGGCCGTGGGGGTGATCTTCGCCCTCCGACTGGCCTATGTAGAACTCTTTGCCACACCCTCGTTCTCGGTCGAGCGCTTCTACCAGATGGCCGACCTGCTGGTGTCTAACTCCGTGGCGCTGATCTTTCTGCTGGGAGTCAATGTGATCTACGTGCGCCACATGCGGCGGCACTCGGATCAGAAGAATGTCGTCAAGGCGTTGTCTCTCACTTTGTTCGTCTTCGTGACGACGGTTTGTGCGACGTTGATTGCCGGGCTGCATCTGCCCTTCGGCTTCGATGCGGCATTCTCCTGGCGCGAGTTCCTCCAATTGTCGATCATCACGCTGCTCTTCGAGGCGACGCTCTATTCGGTCGTCTTCATGGTCGATTATGCGCTGGTTGCCCGCTCCGTGCTGCGGACCGAGCGGGGGCGGACCCATCAGGCGCAGTTCCTCTACATGAAACTCAAGCAGCAGGTCAATCCCCATTTCCTGTTCAACTCGCTCAATATACTCGACTGTCTGGTCTGCGAACAACGCACCGAACAGGCGAGCGCCTACATCCACAAGCTGGCGGGGATCTACCGTTACATGCTTCAGAACGAGGCTGAGCCGCTTGTACGGCTCAAGGAGGAGCTGGATTTCGTCGGGATGTATGTCGATTTGCTGCAGGTGCGTTTCGCCGACGGTTTTACCGTCCGGCAGGAGATCGACGAGCAGGCTCTGATGCGCAACGTCGTCCCCTGCTCGATCCAGCTGCTCATCGAGAACGCCATCAAGCACAATGCGGTGGATACCTCCTCTCCGCTCGAGATCCGCATTGCGGTTACGGCCGACTCGGTGACCGTGACGAACAACCTTCGCCCGAAGCTCTCCGCCCCGGCTTCATCCACGCACGTGGGACTGAACTACATCCGGCAGCAGTACCTCGATCTGGCCGACCGGCCGATCGGAATCTGCCACACGGAGAACGAATACCGTGTCACCTTACCTTTGTTATGATACCGCTATTATGAGAGTATTGATTGTTGAGGACGAGATCATGGCCCGGCAGAGCCTGGCCCGCGCGCTCACGCAGCATTTCCCCGACCTGCATATCGTAGGGACGACCGGCTCGGTACGCGAGACAGTCGGCTGGCTGCGGACTCCGGGGAATGTCGCCGACGTGATTTTCATGGACGTGGAGCTCTCGGACGGCGACTGTTTCGAGATCTTCCGGCAGATCGACGTGACGGCCCGGGTCATCATGACAACGGCCTACGACAGCTATGCCGTGCGGGCTTTCGAGGTGAACAGCATCGACTACCTGCTCAAGCCGATCGATCCCGCAGCACTCCGGCGGGCCGTGGAGCGCTGCCGGGCAGGAGGCGCGGCGACCGATACGGCGCGGCTGCTCGAGGCGGTCGCTCCGCCCCGCGGGCACAAGCAGCGTTACGTGGTGCGTTTCAACGACCGGATCGTGCCGGTGAAGACTGCCGATATCGCCTATTTCTATTCCGAGGAGAAGAACACCTATCTGGTGACGGTGGACAACAACCGTTACGTGATGGACCTCTCGCTGGACATCCTTTCCGAGGAGCTGGACGAGCGGAACTTCTTCCGCATCTCGCGCAACTGCATCGTCTCGATGCAGGCGATCGCCAGCGTGGTCAAGTATCTCGGCAACCGGCTGAAGATCATCGCCCGGCCCCATCCCGATTTCGAGATGGTCGTGAGCCGGTCGCGTGTGGACGACTTCCTCCGCTGGCTCGAAGGCGAGGAGTGAGCGTATGTCCGTAAGGTCTCCGTACTGAAAGCGCCACGGTCCGGGTTCCCGGACCGTGGCGCTTTCGTTCGGTTTGTTCTGCCGGGCGGGCTCAGCGGCGCCGGCTCATGGCGATCATGTCGCGCATCGTGGTGTTGAAGTCCTCCTCAGCGAGCAGCCGCTCCAGGGTTAGGTGCATGCGGTAGCGCCAATAGTAGCGCGGGATGGCCGGGACGTTGATGCGCTCCCGGTCGGGCATCTGCAGGCGCAGCCCTCCGTCCATCGACAGCCAGTCCTGCAGGGGCAGGATCGTGAACATCGCCGGCGACGAGAGGTGCATGCCGATGATGCGGCGGCAAATCCACGGTTCGCAGAACCACGGCGTGTCGCCCTCGCCGTGCAGCACCTCGTGGTAGAAACGGTCCGTGACGCTGCGGTCCTCCTCCCACCAGGCCCGCAGCGGGTTCATGTCGTGGGTCGAGGTGGTGCAGACGCTCAGGTAGGGGTAGTGCGCCGGATCGGCGAACGTCTCGGAGAGTGATTTGGGCATGCGCTGGATCTCGAGCGAGAGGATCTTCAGCGCCCGCATCGTCTCGGGGACGCAGTCGGGGATCATGCCGAGGTCCTCGCCGCAGGCGAGCATGTCGGTGGCTCGGAGCAGCATCGGCAGCTTGCGTAGGGCCGATTCCTGCCAGAACCGGTCGTGGCGGCGGTAGAAGAAGTCGTCGTGCAGGCGGTTGAAGGCCTCCTGCTGTTGGGGGGAGAGCAACTGGAAAGAGAAGGTCGATTGGGCTGCGATGCGGGGGTGGTAGTGTCCCTTGCGGTAGGGGTCCTCGACGAAGAGTACGTCGTCGAGCAGAGCCAGGAATCCGTCGCGCAGGCGCTTCGACCGCTCGTCGTCGCCCGGGAAGAGTTGCTGCACCCTGCGCTGTGTGGCGCAGACCGGCAGCAGATGCCCGTTGCGGAGGTATTTGGTGCGAACCTCGCCGGCCAGTTCGCCGAACAAGCGCTCGAGGATCCACCCGTCGGTCGGCGGAGTCGTGTAACGACCCTCCGCGAGGTCGAATCCCATGCCGCGCAACTCTTCGGCCGGGTAGGGCATGGCGGGGTTGAAGTGTCCCAACAGTCCGTGGACGGCATCGACGGGGATCTCCCAGATACGGAAGAAGCCGAGGATGTGGTCGATGCGGTAGGCATCGAAATACTCCGACATCTTGCGCAGGCGGGCCCGCCACCAGGCGTAGTCGTCCCGCGACATGCGCTCCCAGTCGTAGGTCGGGAATCCCCAGTTCTGGCCGGCGGCCGAGAAGGCATCGGGCGGGGCTCCGGCCTGCGAATCCATGTGGAAGAGGCGCGGAAACTGCCAGGCGTCGGCGCTCGTGCGGCTGATGCCGATCGGCAGGTCGCCCTTGAGGATGACCCCGCGGGCGTGGGCGTAACGCACGGCCTCCGTGAGCTGGAGGTGCAGGTGGTACTGGATGTAGCAGTGGAAGGCAATATCGCTGCGCCGCTTCCGGCAGTAGACCTCCACTTTCGTGCGGTCGAAGTGTGCGTAGTCGCCCCAGCGTGAGAAGTCGGCGGTGCCGTATTCGTCGCGCAGCGAGCAGAATGCCGCATAGGGCAGCAGCCATTCGCGGTTGGCCTCGAGGAACTCCCGGTAGTCGCGGCGGGCCGTCGTGCGCGCCCCGTGGCGGGCGAAGGCTTCGCGCAGCAGCCGCATCTTGGCGCCGTTTACCCGTTCGTAGTCCACCTCGGGAAGTGCGTTGAGTTCGCTGCGCAGGCTGCGGTATGCATCATCCTCCTCGACGCCGGCCTCGGTCAGCCGGATGAACTGCGGGTGCAGCGCGAAGGTCGAGTTGGCGTTGTAGGGGTAGGAGTCTTCCCAGGTGTGGGTCATCGTGGTGTCGTTGATCGGCAGGAGTTGGATCACGCGCTGCTGCGTGGCGACGGCCCAGTCTACGAGCAACTTCAGGTCGAGGAATTCGCCGACTCCGAAACTCTGCTCCGAACGGAGCGAGAAGACGGGGATGGCCGTACCGGCGCTGCGCCAGTGGCGCTCCGGAATGCGGGGCTGCAGGGAGGCCTCGATCAGCCGTTCGCCGTCCGGGGCGACGCCGTTCCAGATGCGGTTGGCACCCTCTTCCCACAGAATGGGGGTGAGGGTTGTACGGTCGGCGATCAGGAACTTGTATTCGCTCCCCTTCGGGAGGGCCAGGCCGAGTTCCCATTCGGGAAAGCGGGTGTCGTCGAACGGGACGATCCGCTGCCAGTTGTCGAGGCGGTCGGAGGCGATGGCCAGTGTTTCGTCGGGCCACAGTGCCGGAACGGTCATCCGGAAGGTCGCCTGTGCGGCGGTTTTGTCTTCCCTGCGGCGCTTTGCGGCCGGCCATGCTGCCCGGCGAGCGAAGATGCCGCGGGTGTAGGCCACCGTGCGGAACGGTGCGTCGGAGCCGATATCCTGCCAGCGGTCGTGGATCCGCAGCGCCCTGCAGTCGGAGAACTCCGCGGGGCGGAGCGTGTGGGGATACCATTCGGTACGGACCTGCGCATTGTCGCGTTCGACCGCATAGCGGTATTCGAGCCGCTCCGCTCCGGAACGCAGCTCGACACTGGCGTGCCAGATACCGTCGTCGGTGTACCGCATGGCGATTTTCCGTTTCCCGAGCAGCAGGACGAGCTGTTCGCCCCAGCGGGTACGGTATTCGATGTCGAAATAGAGTTTCATAGGTTGGTCGGTCTCTGTCGATTGGATTTGGTTCTGTCTACACAAAAATAGAAAATTTACGGAGAAGCTGGAATCTACTTTTACTTTTTTTCTTCGGAAAGGGGATTGACCCCTGTTGCGGATAGGGGCAGGAGGCCATTGTCCCTATGGCAGAAGATCCGGAACAGCCGGGTCCCTGTCTTTCAAAGACCGGGTGCACGTCTCTTCTGCGGGCCTGTATTGGACAAAAAAGTTCATATTGTACTATTTTTGGACCTAAAAAATTTGGTTTTATGGGAATAATTTTTTTAACTTTGTAATATGACGGATCCTGTAGGGTCCATTCAGTTTCATATGGAAAGAGATTATGGTTTTTATGCTGCGAAGCCGATGACCGGATTCCTCCGTCGTCGGTCCCGTCGCGTGCCGGCCACGACTCTTCCCTATGTAAAGAGGGCATCAAAAAATTCCCCCCCCCCCCCCTTGCCGGATCGGTTGATGGCCGGTCGCGGGCGCATGAGCGGCGATTCAATTCTCTTTCGCCCTCCTTTATCTCTTCGGAATCCCATTCTGTGTCACATGCTTGCATCTCGATGCCGGGCATGCGTTCCTGCGGCTTTGCCCTCGGAGCCGTCGATTCTTCCTTTGAATCCGGAGACAGGATCCGTGTCAGCTCTGAGTTGCTGACGCTGGTTTTCTCTTCTTCCCTTTTATGCCGCGAAATGTGCATGAAAGGAGCCGCAATGATTCGGCGGAGAAGAGAAACATGGACGGAATAGATCCCGGCCGGGGCCTGTTTCATTTTGTTTTCGGGGATCCGCTACCTCTTGAAAAAGGGAGGTTCTTGAACTTTTTACCCTGTTCCCTTATTTTTTAACCCTTTAAATTCCTGCCTATGGTAAAGAATTTACTCTTATCGTTACTGGCGGTTTTTTGTTTGATGACGGCCTCGGCCCAAACGCAGACGGTCAAGGGTCTGGTCATCGATGAGACCGGAACACCGATCGTCGGTGCTACCGTAGTTGTCAAGGATCGCCCGACAATTGGTACTTCCACCAGTGTCAAAGGAGAGTTCGAGCTTTCGGGAGTGCCCCAGACGGGAAAACTCCAGATCTCTTATGTGGGTTACAAGACCCAGGATGTCGATGTCGCAGCCAATATTCGGGTGCAGCTTGAACCCGATGCGCAGAATGTCGAGGCGGTCGTGGTAACGGGTATGACGCAGATGGACAAGCGTCTGTTTACGGGAGCCGCCGACCAGCTGGTCGCCGACGACGTGAAACTGGCCGGTATGGCCGACATCAGCCGCGGTCTGGAGGGGCGTTCGGCCGGAGTGTCGGTGCAGAACGTCTCCGGTACGTTCGGTACCGCCCCCAAGATCCGTGTCCGCGGAGCCACGTCGATCTACGGCAGCTCCAAGCCGTTGTGGGTCGTGGACGGTGTCATCATGGAGGATATCGTCGATATCGATGCCGATGCCCTCTCGTCGGGTGACGCCACGACGCTGATCGCTTCGGCCATTGCCGGACTCAACGCGGAAGACATCGAAAGTTTCAACATCCTCAAGGACGGATCGGCAACCTCGATATACGGAGCACGAGCCATGGCCGGTGTGATCGTCATCACGACCAAGCGGGGCCGTGCCGGCGTGAGCTCCATCAATTATACGGGTGAATTCACCTACCGCATGATTCCCTCCTACCGGGATTTCAACATCATGAATTCGCAGGACCAGATGTCGGTCTACATGGACATGCAGAAGAAGGGCTGGCTCAACCTGGCCGAGACGATCACCGACTCGGAGAGCGGTGTGTTCGGGCGCATGTACCAGATGATCGCCGCCGGACAGCTGGGCAACGACGATGCCAGCCGCGCCGGCTACCTGCGGGCTGCCGAGTACCGGAATACCAACTGGTTCAAGGAGCTGTTCAACAACAACGTCATGCATACCCATTCGGTCAGCCTTACCTCGGGTACGGAGAAATCCTCGTATTATGCATCGCTGAGCGCCATGATGGATCCCGGATGGACGAAAACCAGCAAGGTGGAGCGCTATACGGCGAACATCAATGCGACGTTCAATATCTTCAAGAACCTGTCGCTGAACCTGATCTCGAACGGATCCTACCGCAAGCAGAAGGCTCCCGGAACCCTCTCCTCGGCGACCAACTACGTGACGGGCGAGGTCAAGCGCGAATTCGACATCAACCCCTACTCCTATGCGCTCAACACGTCGCGCACGCTCGATCCCAAGGAGTTCTATACGCGCAATTACGCCCCGTTCAACATCCTGCACGAACTCGACAACAACTACATCGACCTGTCGGTAGTCGAGACCAAGTTCCAGGGAGAGTTGAAATGGTCGCCCGTGGCGGGTCTGGATCTGGCCGTTCTGGGTGCCGTGAAGTATCAGGCCTCCGTTCAGGAGCACAACATCACGGAGGCGTCGAACCAGGCGATCGCCTATCGGACCATCGAGCCGACGACCGTCCGGGACAGCAACCCGTATCTGTATACGGATCCGGACAATCCTTATGCCGTACCGGTTTCGGTCCTGCCGCGCGGCGGTATCTTCGAACGGACCGACAACGAGATGATGTCGTACGATTTCCGCGTTTCGGCCACCTACAACAAGACCTTCGCCGGAAAGCACATCGTGAACCTCTACGGCGGTATGTCGGTGAACAAGATCGACCGCCACAACACGTGGTTCCGCGGCTGGGGTCTCCAGTACAGCAACGGCATGGAGCCCTACTACGATTATCTGGCCTTCAAGCAGGGTACCGAGAACCTCAGCAACTACTATACGATCGGCGATACGTTCTACCGCGAGGTGGCCTTCTTCTTCAACGGAACGTACTCCTACAAGGGCCGTTATACGATCAACGGCACCTACCGCTACGAGGGTACCAACAAGATGGGCCGAAGCCGCCGGGCTCGCTGGCTCCCGACGTGGAACATCTCCGGTGCGTGGAACGTTCATGAGGAGAGCTTTTTCGACAAGATCCGTCCGGCAATGTCCCACTTGTCGCTCAAGGCATCCTATTCGCTTACGGCCGACCGCGGTCCGTCGTATGTCACCAATTCACTGGCCGTTATCGAGTCGGTGACTCCGTGGCGCCCGACCAGCGGCGACGGCGAACCTGCCCTCGAGGTGACCAGTCTCGAGAATGCGCAGCTGACCTATGAGAAGAAGCACGAGCTGAACCTCGGTCTTGATGCCGGATTCGTGAACAACCGGATCAATCTGGCCTTCGACTGGTACAAACGAAACAATTTCGACCTGATCGGCATCGTGACGACGCAGGGTATCGGCGGTGAGGTCTCCAAGTACGGCAACGTGGCCGAGATGAAATCGAACGGTGTCGAAATCAGCCTCTCGACCAAGAACATCCAGACGAAGAACTTCAGCTGGACGACCAACTTCATCTATTCGCACATCCACAACGAGGTGACCAAGCTGGAGACCTCGACCCGGGCCATGACGCTGGTTTCGGGAACCGGATTCACAATGGAGGGCTATCCGGCCCGTTCGCTCTTCTCGTTCCAGTATGCCGGGTTGAGCGAGACCGGTCTGCCGCAGGTGGTCAATACCGAGGGCGAGGTGAGCTCCGATTCGTTCAACTTCCAGGACAGTGACGAGAAGAACCTTCGGACGAATCTGGTCTACTCGGGACCGGTCGATCCGACGGATCTCGGAAGCTTCGGCAATACGTTCCAGTACAAGGGATGGCGGCTGAATGTCTTCATGACCTATTCGTTCGGCAATGTGGTCCGGCTCAACCCCGTATTCGACGGGTACTATTCGGACCTGGACGCCATGCCCCGCGAGTTCAAGAACCGCTGGATGGTGGCCGGTGACGAGGCGATAACGAATGTCCCGGCAATCGCATCGAAGCGGCAGCTGCAGCAGAACTCCTCGCTCAAGTATGGCTACAGCGCCTACAACTATTCGACGGCCCGCATCGCCAAGGGCGATTTCATCCGCATGAAGGAGATCTCGCTGTCGTATGACTTCCCGAAGCGGCTCATCTCGAAATTGAGACTTTCGTCGCTGTCGCTCAAACTGCAGGCAACGAACCTGTTCCTGATCTATGCGGACAAGAAGCTCAACGGTCAGGACCCGGAGTTCTACAACACCGGCGGTGTCGCAGCTCCTGTTCCCCGCCAGTTCACATTGACGGTTCGAATCGGTTTGTAATTAAAATTGAAAGGATATGAAACGAAATATCATCTGTTTTCTGAGCAGTTTGGCCTTCGCCCTGGCTTTGGTGTCCTGCGGCGATTTCCTCGACAAGAATCCCGACCTGCGCACGACGTTGGATTCGGAAGAGAAGATTGCCAACATCCTGGTCTCGGCCTACGTGAGCGGATCCGGCAGCTATCAGATCGTGGCCGAACTGTCATCGGACAACGTCTGCGATCGGGGCATTACCAAGAACTATGACCAGTTCTACGAGGATGTCTACGAGTGGGCGGAGAATGTGACTACCGGTAACGACTCTCCGCGAAACATCTGGAGTGCTAACTATGGTTGCATCGCCAATGCCAATCAGGCCCTTTCGGCCATCGAGGAGATGGGCGGAGCCACGACGGCGGCTCTGAAGGCCAGCAAGGGCGAAGCCCTGCTGTGCCGGGCCTACTCGCACTTTGTGCTGGCCAACCTCTTCTGCATGCCCTACAATCCGGCTACGGCCGACAACTATCTGGGCATCCCCTATATGGATCATGCCGAAACCGACCTCAACCCCCGCTATGACCGGGGTACGCTCAAGGAGGTCTACGAAATGATCGGAAAGGACATCGAGGAGGGTATCCCCCTGATCGATGACACCTCCTATGCCGTGCCGAAGTATCACTTCAACTACAAGGCCGCATGCTGCTTTGCTTCGCGTTATTACCTCTTCATCCAGGACTGGGACAATGCGATCAAGTATGCGACGGAGGCGCTGACCTCGAATCCGACCTCGCTCCTGCGGGATTACGATGCCATTGCGGCGATTCCGAATGGCACAAGTCGCCATCAGGCATACGTACAGTCGTCGAGCTCGGCCAATTTCCTCGTTCAGGCGGCTACTTCGAGCGCCGGAACGGTGTTCGGATGGTACACGACGGCCGGTCGCTATGCACACGGTAAACTGCAGGGTACCTATGAAACCGTACAGCCCAAGTATGGCGGTCCCTGGGGTAACAGTGTCTATTTCAAGGCCGGTCATGCGGTGCTTGCATCGTCCGGGAAGTACATCCTGCCGCGTATCTGGTATACGTTCCAGTATACGGATCCGGTTGCAGGAACCGGTTATTCGAAGGCCGTGTCCGTTCTGTTCTGTATGGAAGAGGCGCTCCTGAACCGTGCCGAGGCCTATGTCATGAAGATGCAGGAGGATCCTTCGGCTCTGGACAGTGCACTGGCCGACATGAACATGTATGCCTCCAATCTCTTCTCGTCGGGATTCACGCCCATGACCGAGGAGTCGATCAAGAAGTGGGCGACGGAGACCTATCCGAACTATTCGGAACTCTACGTGGGCAAGACCTCGGAGACAAGTCCGCAGACGCTCAATCCGAAAAAGAAACTCTTCGCTCCTCCGTACAATGCGCTGGAGAAGGGCGGCACGCAGGAGAGCATGCTCCAGGCTCTGTTGTTCATGCGCCGTTACCAGTTCCTGCACGAGGGCATGCGCTGGTTCGATACGCGCCGCTTCGGCATAACGGTCTACCGGTATACGCTCGACGAGGACGATGAAACCGTGCTCCAGATTACCGATCAGATCAGTGACGAGGATGGAACGCCCGATCCCCGCCGCGCCCTGCAGCTCCCGTCCGACGTCATTGCGGCCGGTCTGACCCCCAACCCGAGAAATTAAAAACGAATGCATATGAAAAGATATCTGATCATCCTGTTGCTCCCCGTCGTATCGTTCTTCTTTTCCGCCTGTTCGGACGACGATGAGCTGAGTTCCACCAGCGTGGTCCGGGAGGCAACTACCGAAGAGAATGATTTCGACCGTTGGCTCACGCGCAACTATGTGGAGCCATACAACATCCTGTTCAAGTATCGGTTCGAGGATATCGAGTCGAGCATGGACTATTACCTCACGCCGGCCAGCTACGAACAGTCCGTCGCCATGGCCAAGCTGGTGCTCCACATGTGTCTGGAGGCTTACAACGAGATTACGGGCGATACGGAGTTCATCAAGGCCTATTTCCCGAAGATCCTCTATCTGGTCGGGTCGTATGCCTACAAGACCAACGGATCGCTGGTGCTCGGAACGGCCGAGGCGGGGGCCAAGATCACGCTGTACAACGTCGATGGGTTGGTGCCCACGGCCGTCAATGCGAAGACCTCCTATTTCAAGACGCTCCACCATGAGTTCGGACACATCCTCAATCAGACGAAGCCCTATTCGACCGATTTTGCAGAGATCTCCGGCCCGGACTATGTGCAGGACCAGTGCTTCGAGATCTATACGTCCGATGAGATGGCACTCAAGGACGGATTCATTTCGCCCTATGCCTCGAAAGCAGACAGCGAGGATTTCGTCGAGTTGATTTCGCTCTATGTCAATCGTTCGTCCGAGGAGTGGGAGGAGATGCTGACGACGGCCGGAAGCAGCGGCCGGGAGAAGATCGAGGCCAAATTCGAGATCGTCTACAACTACATGAAGAATAGCTGGTCGATCGATCTCAATGAGTTGCGCGATATCGTACTGCGTCGTGCCTCCGAGGCTCCCTACCTCGATTTCGAGTCGCTCGACTGACCCGGTTAATTGAATGGTTTCAGAACAAACGATCAACGCATATGAAAAGAACAACGATCATATCATTTCTGGCGCTTCCCCTGCTGTGCACCTCGTGCCTGTTCGACGAAGAGGACTTGTTCGACAAGACTGCTTCGGAACGTATCGAGGCGGCCAAGGTTGAGGCGAAAGCGGCTCTCGAGAGCGCCCCGAACGGGTGGCATGTCCGTTATTTCCCTTCGGCAACGCAGGAGTTCGGAGGCTACAACGTGTTCTTCAAATTCGCCGACGGACAGGTTACCGTTGCGTCCGAGACCGAAAGCGATCCTTCGACGGCCGAGACGAGCCTCTATTCGCTCGGCGAGGACCTGGGCGTGACGCTCAATTTCGATACGAAGAACTCGGTGATCAACTATTTCGTGCATCCGCGCAATCCCGACGGCCTGGGTTCCACCTACAAGGGAATGGAGGGAGACTACAAGTTCATGGTGATGGAGACCTCGCCGGAGCGGATCCGTCTGCGCGGTATCATCTCGGGAAACTCGTACATTCTGACTCCCATGGCTTCGGATGCCGACTGGGCCACCGAAGTGGAGACCTATCAGAACTGTGCCGAGGACATGGAGTTCAACTCCTATTCCTGTGTGGTAAACGGCAAGACCTATTCCACGGTGCGCACGAACCGCCGGCTGACGATCCGGATCGACGACCAGAATACGGTCTACGCCCCGTTTATCTACACCAAGACGGGAATCAGTTTCTACGAACCGATTACGATCGACGGTGTGACGGCGCAGGATTTCAACTTTGTGGATGAATACTATTTTGTCGAGGCAAACGGTGCCGATTTCAAGATCATGACTCCGGAGCCGATCCGCTCCGACATTACATTCGATGTGGCGGTTCCCGAGGAGGCGAAGACCTACAAGAGCGCGGCCGTCGAGGTCAAGCCGTCGAACGACACCGAATACTACTACATCGGGACCATGCTGCGCTCCGAGTACGAGACCTACCGGGAGAAGAAACTGCTCCAGGAGTTGGTCGGTGCGCTCAACAGCCAGATCGGATCGGGCGACGACGTGAACGAGTTCGCGAAGAAGATGCTTTATCAGGGCGATGGCTCCTACACGCTCAACTATCCGAGCTTCTACGACGAATATGTGGCGATTGTCTTCGGTTGCGCCGTATCCGAGGGCTCGATCCTCTCCACGACGTCGGTGACTGCGGTTCCCTTCTCGGTCGATGCGTCGTTGCTGCCTGAAAACACCAATGATCTGTACAAACGCTGGCTGGGCAAATGGGCCGTTACGAGTACGTCGTCCGAGACGAGCGGGACATCCTATACGTTCTACATCACGATCAAGCCCAATGCCATCAATTCGAGTTTCAAGATCAACGGATGGGGATATACGGTATATGCCAATCTGGTGGATATTGCCGCTACTTATTCCGGAGGCAACCTGCGGGTGACCGGAAATCAGGCGGATCTCTATACGACCTCTACCGGAACGATTTATCTGGCCAACCGATATGTCGATCGGGATACCGGCAGCGATTATGGAATTGTCAATTCGACCAATGCCTCCAACCTGGTGGCGACATACAGCGAAGATGAACCGGGCAAGGCGACCATGGTCGGACGTAACGGCTCGCTGACCAGCGGGGTGAACTTCACCATCACCTGCCTGGAGCTTTATGAACGCAGGACCGGCTCCACCTCATATTACTACCTGCCGATTGCGGAGGGTTACACCTCCCTGGACTACTTCGTCGGGCCCTATACCATGGTGCAGCTTGTGGATGCCGAGGGCAACGAACTCTCGCCGGCGGCTTCGGCAGCGACGAAGCAGCAGGTACCCTTCTTCCCGGCTTCGGCGATCGGGATCTCCGGATCGGAGCAGTGCAAGGCTGTCGAGTAGACGACTCTCTGGAAAACAAAGGGTGGATCCGCATGCAGGATCCACCCTTTGTTTTGTGGCTTTTCGACACGGTTCCCGGAAGACCTGGCCGATATGGCAAGAGGATCCATCTATCGTTGGGACGACGGTTTGCCGACGACTCGAATAACGGCCGTTCTGCGGAGAGTCGGGTACGCCGCGATGCGATGGCCGGCTTGTGACAAGCCTTGTGCGGATAAAGAGAATTCTAATATGTTATGTCATCTTGATCCAGGTTTTATGGTGCGCATTAGCCTGAAGAATGAATGTTTCTTATTGTCTATAATACGGAAGTAGTGTTTATTATTCATTCGTTGATTAAATAAGTACTTTTCCGGTCGAACATCCATTCGTATAGGTATTCTGCGCCTTCGATATTGATGATGAAAACAACCCGGTTCCCTCTTTTCCACTCGACATGGACGAATCCGGATATAGTTTCCCCGGGATAGATTGTGTTTTTCTTCAGGTAGCCCATTTCTTTGATGTTTTGTTCATCTTGCAATGCTTGGCTGAAATTAGCGATTCGCTGTTGTGATGCCATGTTGGCTTGGTATGCCGCTGTCGGGTTATATGTTGTTGTGGTATATGTCGAGTAACTTCCATTTGAACTGTATCCGTAGGTCGTTGAAGTTGAGTAGCCGGTTCCGGCCATGGCCATTCCTTCGCTGATTCCCATGAGAGCCGCAGACCAATTCTGTGCGCGTTTTACTTTTTTCATGTATGCATTGTACGACCAAACCGGCAGATTATTTGTTTGGTTGAGATCGTCTACCGAATAGGCTGTGATGTTGATCTCCGGAGCGAACTCGATCGGAGTTGTTGAATTGTTTGAGAGCCGGAGATCAATTCTGTGCCATTTGCCGTAGTCCCGGACAACCGAACTCGTTAAGGCAATGGTCAGTCCGTTTTTGTAATACACCTCCCAAGGCTTCCCGTCCCGGTAATCGGTGAACCGTTCAGCAATGGCTGGGGTTTCCCAGATGAGCGAGTTGTCTGCGCTTCGAAACTTGAGCATATTGCCTTGTTGGTCTGCTAACAAATACCAGTCATGGATCGGTAGTCCTGAATCGTATTCTACAATTCGACAACTACCGTCTTCTTGATAGGTTTTATGCAGGCCGGAAAGGTTTCCGGAAAGATAGAAGGCTTCGAGTCTCAGTTCCCCGGTTTCATCATATTGTTTATACTCTCCTTCGAGATGCCCGTTTGAATAGTACTTTTCTTCATGAAGTTGCCCGCTGGGGTAATATGATTTATTCGTTTTGTCGAATCTGCTCCTGCTGTCGTCCAACGTGTCGATTTGAAGGAAACAGCCTTCCCTTCGGATTCTTCCCGTCATATAGAAATCCCTGAATCTTTTGTCTGCAGTGGAGTCGGCAGGATAAAATGCGATTCGCAGATAATCGGCAAACGCAGGATTTTGTGCGGCTGTTCCCGATTCGTTGTAATAGATCGAGTCTATTTGTCCTTGCTGTTCTTGGGCTGAAAGGCCGCTGACAATTGATCCGAACAGTGCGCAAAGTAAAATGTGTTTCATGTGAAGTATTGGTTGGGGATATTTTTTTCGAAGAAGGGCTCGATTTATCTGTAATGGATATTGTTATGTAAATATAACGAATTAAATCGAGAAATTGAAGTTTGTCTCCTTTTTACAAAACAAGCGGGCGAATCCTTGGATTCGCCCGCTGCAGTCGCCTTGTGCGGATAAAGGTACTCCGATACAATAGAAACCTATCTGTATATCAGAATATTAAGCGAACTTTCAAGGCTTGGTTACCGCCTTGCCCACCGGTTTTCTGCGCTGCGTTGCTTCGCGTCTGTATCTTCCTGTCAGACAATGCAAAAGTAGTGAAAATCCCGGAATTCTCCAAATGCGGAAAATTTTGCGGAAGCAGGCGGTTTTTTGTATATTTGGTCCTATAGGTCGAAGGTGGTAGATAGCCGTTCGATTGGATTCGGCCATAGGTTAAGTTTATGAAAAAGGTTTGCATCTCAAAATATCGGTCAGAGTCTGCGACTTCGGATCGGCCAAAACAGCATGACATGGAACAAGATTACCGATTGGCAGTCTTGTCGGCAGCCATTCGGGCTGGGGAAGCAAGTGGCGAGGCATTCGGATTCGATCCCCAACGGCATTTACTGCGGCTGAAGGAGCAACGATCGAGGTAACTATGCCGGTAGTTTATTAGAGATTTACAGAATTCCAGATTTCTGTAAATCTCTAAATCCAGGATTGAATATTTATCCAATTCCGGGGTGATATGGGAGGTTGTTTCGACAGGTCGGTAGAGGAGGATATAGTTAGACCCGCATGAAACAATTCATGCGGGTCTAATGGACTGTTTCGGATCATTGGAACGATTAACCGGCTACGAGACCGCCGTCTACCAGGTAGTGGGAGCCTGTGCAGAAGCTCGAGGCATCCGATGCGAGGAAGTAGACCATCTCGGCCACCTCTTCGGGTTGGCCGGCGCTGCCGCGCATGTAGAGTGCATTCTCCTTACGCCAGTAATCCTCGACGCTGCAGTGGTTCTCCTCGGCAAACTTCACGAACAGATTATCGACCAGCGGCGTGCGGATCGTGCCGGCACATACGGCATTGACTCGGATGTTCTTTGGCCCCAGGTCAATGGCCAGGCTGCGGGTGATCTGCCCGAGAGCCCCCTTGGTCATTCCGTAGGCGAAACTGTGGGGCTTGCCCACGAACCACTGGTCCGAAGCGTTGATAACAATCGAGCCGCCACCTGCCTCGATGATTGGCGGTATGGCCTCACGCAGGGTATTAACCGTGCCGTAAATATTCGTCTGAATCATCAGATCGAGCTCCTCGTCGGCGATGTCGAAGATCGTGTTGCAACGGTGGATACCCGCATTAGCAAAAACGCTGTTCAGCGTGCCGAACTTGGCGACGGTATTCTCGACCGCCCGGCGGATGTCACTCCGCGTGCGGGTGTTGCCCTCGGTGAAGAGCAGTCGATCGGGGCAGTTCAGCTCATCCACGAGAGCATGGGCCGCTTGGGTGTTGATATCCATAAAGCCGACGTTCCAGCCCTCGGCGATGAACTTCCGTACGGAGGCGGCTCCGATTCCGGTTGAACCGCCGGTAATAAAGATGGTTTTCATTTTTCTTGATTTCTATTATGTTGTGTATTTTGTGGCAAAGGAAAACATTCGAAAGATGGTCTTATGGCTCAAGTGATAATGTGATTACTCCATCTTTGGCTTGTTTGTCAAAATCCAAACAGAATTGTACCCATTTTTCGCAGTGCTCTTTTTCTATTGCTGCCCGTTGAATATCGGACATTTTCGATTCGGCCATGAAAGTTGTAAATAAGATAAGCATTGCATCTACTTTATCTTTGTGTCGGTCTCCATCTTCGCTTTTTATACCACTTACTAACGATTGCGCAAAACATATCCCATCTCTGACGCGAAAGGCATATTGTCCGGTTACTCCATATTGCTCATGGTTTCTGTTGATCTCACTATTCTGTTGAAGAGGCATCATTGTCTTGTTGCGGGACAAATATCGTAATGCTATTTCATTGGAGGAGAGAGTCGGATCTTTCAAAAAACGTTCATTATAGCGTTCTAAGAAATGACTTGTATACGCATGAATCTGTCGAATACCCGTTATGGGACTGTCCGGAGTGTGTTTGTATGCACCGGCATATCCTTTAATGATAAATCTTTTATTCTGATCAAAAAGAATACAGAAATAATTGGCTTCTGGGTTCTCTACATTGGCTCGCGTTTCAGCATAAAAGAAAATAACATATTGATTATTGGTTGAGGGAATCTTATAGTCATAAAGTTGCCATGCAGGAAATCGAACTGTTTTTCTAAATATCTTAACTGCTTTTGAAAAAAGCATATTCATTTTAAACTGAATTTTGGGCAAATCAGCGGCAAGATGATCGTACATCTCTTTGTATGTCATCGAAGTAAGAATCATCAGTTATGAAGTATAAATAGCGATGTTTTTGCCTTTCAAGATAGGATAGATGTATTACGAAGTTTCTTTCGTAAATATTTCTTCCAAATATTCGTTGGGATGGAATCCTGGTTCAATTCTTTCGTGTACGAACAGATTTTGTTCGTAAGTTACCTCGGTAAGTGAACACGGCAGGTCGTTTTTGTCATACTCATCAGGCCCGAGTTGCGTTATTGAAACGGGGTTATAGTCGCCGTCCGCTTGTTCCTTCCATACATATGCAGCCCGCGACATTACGATCAAAGAATTTCCATCGCTCGAATAACCATATTTTGCAACTGAATATGCGCGATCTCCAGTTTGATTGCGCCAAAAAACTGCATTGTCAGTCAGATTGGCTGCATACGCTGCCAAAGGATTCCCATCGAAATGTTGTGGCGTGCATGGATATTCACAAGGTTTATCGTCAAAAAACACCTTGACCTGAGCTGCTCCGGGAGTCAGAGATAATAAAAGATCAGGTTTTCTCTCTTCTTCCTCTTTGTCTTGAGGCGCGTTGGCTTGATCATTTTCCTGGAAGCCCGGTTGCTTGTATCCCCAATCGCCTAATTGACCTTCTTCTGTAAGTAAATCTGCTTGAGTCTCGTGTGTCGGAATTTGGGATTGCTGGGAATATGAGATGGATTTCTCGGATGGATCGAAAACCCAAGCATCCAAAGATCCTCCGGAGGGCTCTTTATCGCTCTCGGCCCACTCCAGCAATCGTTTTTTACTTACTTGTGCCTCTGCATTGGTTACAGTTCTCATCCACGTGAGATTGGGAGGCAATTCATTCTCACGCAGCAAGGAGGGATTTGCAAGGAACGCTTCGATGCTGCCGCAGCGCAATGTGATTCTCTTCCGCGTAATAGCGTTGTCGAGTATATTTTCCAGGCGTGTAACCCACCGTAAATTTTCTACTCTGTTATTTCGGCGATTGGTGTCAATATGGTCAACCACATGCTCTTTGGTAGGCTTAGGGCCGAGGAATGCAGTGGCGACAATGATATGGATTCGAACAGATGCGATTTCCATATAGCCATGCACGACATTGGGCTTCCCGAACGTCCAAAAGTTGTCGTATTTGCGCGGACGCTTCCCTTCATGCGGATAGCGAAAGACAGCACCGTTATCGCGGACGGCGTATCGTTCATCCTTGTAGATGCACTCTACCTCGCGGGTGAAATCATCAATATCGGCCATCACAATAAAGTTAATATGGTACAACTGTATTTATAATGTCCGCATATATGGCACTGTTATCTGTATTATGCTTGCAATCTATTGATTTCATTAGAATTTCATCCATGATTGATGCTGCAACCTCACCATTTCCATTGGCAATTAGATTATTTGCGAATAGCAATCGATAATACATGATTCGTAATTTTCTGGGCGTCAGCGTCTTATCTTGCCGCTTATCTAAGAAAGATGTAATGTGTAAATATATTTCCTCATCTGTTAGCTCATTAATCTTAATATTAGGATGAGAATCATTGTTATTTTTTACATCGTTCTTTTTCAGATTGAGTTTTATTGTATACACCGTTGGATCGTGTTGTAATCCGGTGAGTTTTTGTAAATATTCTCCATATTGGTGATTTTTTATTGGAGCCAATCCGATGCCAAAAATGAACAGTTTGTCAATATGTTCTCTGGCTTCTTCTATTAGGTTCTGATCATTAGTTCTACCTGCTTTTTGAAGACAATATCCGCTTATCAATTTATCCGAATCGATGCTGCAAATGACAATCAGTCGCTTCTGAATCTCTGGATTTTCGAGGATAATTCGCAATGAATTTATCACCTCCAGCATTTTGTCCGTAGAACATCTGTCGATGTCATCTACATATAACAGTAATTGTTCTTCTTGAGGTTTGGTTATCATTTTTGTCAATAATACCTGAAGGTCATTTTCAAGGTCATTCTGAATGCCCAAATAGCTTTTGTAATTCTTTCTTTGGCTGTGTTTTATGATATATTTATACGTCGGAACAGGATTCTTGATGAAATTGTAAATAGCACCCAATACCAAAGATACCCAGATGATAGGAATCTGTATTTCCTGTAATATTTTTTGAATATTAGGAGCCTTTATGAGGCATTTATACATAAAGAAATACAATATCCACGCGGTGAGAACAACGAGCAAAAAGATTGCGATATTTCCCAATGAAGGAAGAGATGACAGAAGTCGATTCCACCATAATCTAACCTTTTGCCACCAGTCTGTTTGTACATATAATTTCTCATACAGGTATGCCCAAATGGCAGGAGTATCCTGGTATTTCCAGGCATTAAATTCAACAATCTTGTATTTGATGTTATCGTTTCTGCCAGACAGCTTCTCTTTTATTTTTTTGAAAAAATAGGTCTTTCCGCGCCCCCAGGGCCCGAATATTCCCAACATACAGAAATTTTCATTTCCGTGGCTGGCAATCTTATCCATCTGCTTGATAAAGCAATCGGCTAAAGCATTAACTCTGAAACAAGCCTCAGTTTCAAGGTCTGCAATGTTTTTATAATTTGCGGTTGCTTTATAAAGAGTCTGGATATCATCGTTTGAAAAGTTGGTGATGATTTTTGGGGTATCTACCGTTGAAGCAGAATCACCCTCTGACACTTCATTAGAGGGAGTCTCGGATTTCGTTGACCGATCTGTATTTCTTAAAGCATCTGCTGTATGCTCTCTTTCTGGCAGTAAATCCTCTTCTATATAATCGACTCCATCATGGGTAATGCCTTGAATATGCCCAATATTGGGACCTGCTACAAAAATAATATTCAAGTATCCATTTTCTTTTAACCCTTTCAATGCAAAGGTCAATTCTTGATTGGAGTTAAATATAATATTGTTTTGTCTACAAAATGTTAAAGCATTTGTAGGTGAGAAAGTCCCGTTTTTATAGTGATGATATACTGCTAATAATATCTTATCTTTTAACTCTTTTAATGTTGCCATATTCCCAAAGGTTTTATTCTTCCAGTTTGAGTTTCGGGAGCGAGCGGACGATCTTCATCGTTTCGAGCGAGACGGTGATGATGCGCAGCAGCAGGTTGTAGATGTATTTCGGGTCGTCGTGCTCCCGGCACCAGTCG
>OLSK01000098.1_pt1 | contig 81592 bp, 96 predicted proteins | sample 1672781 | NCBI WGS metagenome assembly OLSK01 (sample SAMEA3136723, study PRJEB25190) | human gut metagenome | biome: human gut; feature: human-associated habitat; material: faeces | place: Austria | collected 2013 | reverse complement strand
GACAATGCGATAAAACTCGCTTCCGGAGATTTCAAGCAGCTGCTCTTTTGTCTGCCCGGTCAAACGGTGATTTTGCATTTCGTTGCTTGCGTGCTTTTGATTCTTATGGTTAGCCTTTGCTAAGTAGATTCTCTTTTTCATCTTAGGCATCCTTTCCTAAACTAAATTGAAATAACGGATTCGTTTAGGCTCATGGATACCGAGACAAATTTGCAATTCCTTTCCGGCAATAAAAAATGCCAATCAAAACCGAAGGCGGATCATTCTCCTCACCTGGATTCTGATTGGCAAAAGCATAGGGATCGATTGCAGTTTTGCTGTAATTTTCTTTCGCAAAAGTGTGCAGCCGCAAGCTATATCTTTGATTCTTTATTTCATTTCTTCTCTGTGCTTCACGTGACCACCCTGCTCGCCTATTTTCCCCCATAAAAAAACCTCTCTTTGTAAAAGTTCCCATAGTCTATAACTACAGAATTTACAAAAAGAGGACACTTTTTAAAAAGTTTTTATAGGGAACACAGTAATTCTTGTTTACGCCCTATTGTGTTGCGTTTGCAGACATCTGATTTTTTTCTTTGTTCCTGTAAGATTCATATTAGATACCTCTTGTTTTTTAGATTTTACCAATGGTTAGTCAGTAATATTCTAAATCTACTTGAGGTATTTTTTATTGTCAAACTCTTGCCCTATTTAAATTATACAGGAAGCTTTCTCACAATTTCTTTGGTTTTACCTTTTTCCTGCACCGATACCCTGACGATACCATATTGTTTTGACTATTTCACGATTTTGAGCACAGTTTTTGATGTTACGCCAAATGCATTTGCTTCTTCTGTATCCAGATGACATTCTGTGGCGGATTTGTCATTGGATCTGATTATGACATTGCCTAAGACGCCGCCTCGTTCCCCAAGGATCTCCGCAGAAACAACATCACCATCTTTCACACCATGCTTTGCAGCATCTGCAGGTGTCATATGGATGTGCCTTTGCGCTACAATCGCGCCTTCTTTTAAGTAAATGGATCCTTTGGGCCCGATGACTGTAACAGGCGCTGAGCCTGCTGTATCACCTGAAATTCTTAGCGGTGCATGAATGCCTAATGTAAAATTATCACCGGCTAAAAGCTCAATCTGTGATGCGCTTCTTGCGGGACCGAGAACGCGCACCTTTTCTATGCTGCCCTTCGGACCTGCTAACGTTACAGTTTCCTTGCATGCATATTGTCCCGGTTGATTCAGGTCTTTCATCGGCGTCAGTTCATATCCGGCGCCAAAGAGCGTTTCCAAATCCGCTTGACACAGATGCAGGTGTCTGTTGGAAATACCAATGGAAATGTTAAGGTCATCTTCCTCGACAATCTGCGCATTGTATTTTTTTAATACTTCCAATACAACCTCTGTGATCTTTTCAATCTCTCTGTTCATTACTTTATCGCCTTTACTACTGCTTCTATCATAGCCGCCAATTCTTCCGGTGTTACAGAAATCTTTGCGTCGCAGCTATTTGTGTCACAGCACACATGTCCATGATATTTCTGATAAATCGCATCTTCCTGCGCAAGTGTCGTTACATCTTTGATACCATAGGCCAGCACCTTCTTATTAATCAGGTGCATTGGGGTTACATTCTCTGAAACGGAAGATCCTCCAATGGTTCCGCAGCCCAAGGTAAAGGAAGGTGCAAGTCCGGTTGAAACGCCTGTGCCTCCTTGCGTACCGCCCGTATTGACCAGAATTCTGGAAGCCGGTTTCGCCGCAAACTTCATTGCCATCTCCGGATCATTTGTGTGAATACTCATGGTATGTCCAATCCCGTTTTGTAAGAGCGCAATGCTTAACTCACATGCTTCGCTCCAATCCTCTACGGTGTAGAATGCAAGCACTGTTGTCAGCTTTTCATGGGATAACGGATCGCTGTCGCCAACGCCATGCTGTCTTCCCACAAGAACTCTGACACTGTCATCTACGGTAAATCCGGCTGCCTTTGCAATAACCTGCGGCTTCTTTGCAACAAATTTCGCGTTCATGCTGTGACCGTTCTTGAACAAAAGCTTGCAAACCGCTTCTGTTTCTTCTTCACTCATGAAATAGCCGCCCTGTTTCTTCAATTCCGCGATAACCTCTGCTTCATTTGATTTTTCGCAAATAATCGACTGCTCGGAGGCGCATACGGTGCCGTTATCAAAGGTCTTCGATGCCATAATTCGTTCGATGGCATCATGAACATTTGCAGTTTTTTCGATGTATGCAGGTGAGTTCCCTGCACCGACACCGATCGCCGGTTTGCCCGCGCTGTAGGCAGCTTTGACCATACCCGGTCCACCGGTAGCAATAATCAGCTTCACATCCTTGTGATGCATCAGTTCATTCGTTGCCTCCATGGTAGGCGTACGCAGGCATCCGATCGTTCCCTTCGGCGCACCTGCTTCTTCAGCCGCCTGCATCATCAGCTCTGCTGCCCTAAGCGTACATTTACACGCGGAAGGATGCGGTGAGAATACAATCGGATTTCTGGCCTTTACCGCGATAATGGATTTAAACATTGCGGTGGACGTCGGGTTGGTGGAAGGCACGATACCCATGATCAAACCAACAGGCGCGGCAATCTCAAACAGCTTAGTTTCTTTGTCCGCGCGAATGATTCCCTGTGTTTTCATATCCTTAATGGATTCATACAGCATCCCCGTTGCCATATGATTCTTATACACCTTATCCTGCACAATGCCAAAACCTGTTTCTTCTACTGCCATTTTAGCCAGTTCGAAGGCGTGCTCTTCGCCCACTCTGACCATGTTTTGAATAATTCTGTCAATCTGTTCCTCTGAGTACTCAGCTAAAGCGATTGCCGCTTGCTGTCCGGCTGCAGCTAAATCTCTTGCTTCCTGCATAGAACGCAAATCTTTATCAAATTCCATTTTTCCCTCCTAGTCTGATATTAAATCAACCCTTTTGCGGTTAAGACTTCAATGACAGCTTTTACAACCTTCTCTCTGTCTAGGTCAATATCAATATCTTTCTCTTCCCCGTCCGCATTTTCCTTGTAAGGCGCTGCTTCTGGTTTCATATCCTTGTGCATTGCGCTGCAATAACTTTCTTTTAACTCCTCCTTATCGACGAACCTGATGCTCAAGGCATAGGCTGTATCCTTGGCATTCGGTGTGATTAACGTATCTTCGTCAACCGGGAAATCTTTTCCTTTGTTCTCGTTAGCAAAATCCTGAACGGTTTTGCCTGTGACTAATTTTTTCATGAAACCTCCTTTCATATTTAATACAAGGATTCAATCAATTTCTTAGATGGTGAAGGAATCACTTCAGCGTTCAGAAGCACGCCTGCATCGCCTATGATTTCCATGCCTACATTTACGCCGGTTTTCACTGCAGCTACATCACCGGTAAACGTAAAGTATGCCTTGCCGCCAAGTCCTGTGCCTAATCTAATCTCAATAGCATCCAGCTCCGCTGATTTCAGCACTGCATCGGTAGCGATTACCATGGTCGCCAGAGAATATGACTCTAAGATTCCAAGCGCATGGATCTCCTCAGGCATGGTGGTGCCGACAATGGCCGGAAAAACTCTCGGATGGACATTCGGAATCACAATGGAGTCTATCAGAAACTCTTCCGCTGTTTCCTCCCCTCTTCTGACTGCGGTTTCAACAGATGACACATCGCCGTGTACGATAGCAATATACTTACCCGGGCAAACGGAATTGGCAGTTACAATTTCAACGTCTGAGGTTTTTACCATTTGGTCAGCCGCATATATGCCTCTGGCAATGCTACCAAATTCTATCATTCCTATTGCTTTTGCCATTCTAATCCCCCCTGATTATCACAATTCCGTTTTCAATAGACGCTACGGTTCCATCAACGCTTGCGTGACAGGCAGCGCCTAGCTTTCCTTCAGGAATCCTGCCTATCAAATCGCCTCGCTTCACGGAATCGCCCGGCTTTACTGTCGGCTCTGCAGGCGCGCCGACATGGGCACACAGAGAAATCCCGACTTGCACAGGCGCGTATCCGATGTCTAAACGCAGAGGTGCGCACTTATCATATTTTTTGATTCCTATGCGGGCAATCAGCCTTTTGCTTGGTACAAGCCGATAAGCGCGCATCGCTCTTGGCGTGTATGCTTCTTTCTTAGGGACAAATTTGATCCCTTCTTTTTTCTGCTCTGTCATAAAATACAGGTTCGCCATTTTAGGATTGATTCCGGCAGGACAGGAAAAGTATTCGCACAGATTGCACTGGCAGCACGTCTGTGCAACAGTTAATTCCTCCTGCTCGGTCATTTTGCTGTAGCTCATAGCGCGGACCATCTTATGGGGGCTTGTACTATGTCCTAATAAATGTCTTGGGCAGAGGTCGGTACACATTCTGCACTGTTCACAGGCAGTTTTGTTCAGTGTCACCGCAGATCGCATTTCCTTCTGTTTTTTTCTGATCAGGTTATGCTCTTCCGGCAGGATGACAAGCCCTTTTGTTTTCTTTGTAACAAACCCGTCTAAATTTGTGGCTAAAGGCCCCATCATCGGTCCTCCGTCAATGACTGCATATCCTGTAAGACTCTTGAGACCGGAAAGTGCAATGACATCCCGAATCGGCGTTCCAACCGGAACCTTTACAGTAACAGGCTCAGGTACCTTCCCGGCGATGGTAACGTACTTATCTACCACAGGCTCGCCTTGCGTGGCGTGAAAAATATTCAGTGCTGTTTCTGTATTGATGACAACGCAGCCGACTGCAATGGGAATCCCTGTTTCCGGTACGACTCTTCCTGTCAGTTCATATACAAGCACCTGCTCATCTCCTGCCGGATAGATGTCCGGCAGTTCTTGCACCGAAACCTGTGCCTCAAGTTCCAGTTCTTTGATTTTATTTCTCAAAATATCAATTACGTCTTGATGCTTGACCTTGATGCCGATGATTGCGCGCTTTGCTTCTACTTGCTTTCCGGCAAGGTAAAGACCCGTGATGATTTTTTTAGGATACATTGCCATAAGCTGCTGGTCAACTCTAAGAAGCGGCTCGCATTCAGCTCCGTTAAGCAAGATGTAGTCGGCTTTTGAGTTTAGCTTCACATGCGTCGGAAATCCTGCGCCTCCGGCTCCTATGATCCCTGAATCTTTCACTTGTTCAATGAAACTCATAGTTCCTCCTACTCTTCAAATCTACAATCTTCATCAATGATACCGACAACAACAGCATCAACCGGAATTTGATCATTTTCAAGCATTCGTCTTGCGGAAGAACCTGTGGTTACGATGACTCGTTCGCCGATGCCGGCGCCAATGGTATCGACTACAACCATTCTCCGTCCGACCTGCGTGCCCCCGATTACTTCTGCAAGCATCAGCTTGTATCCCTGCAAGGATACCGCTTTGCGTGTTGCCCATATGTTATCAATAAGTTTGGCCGTAATCACAATACATTCCCTCTTTCAACTTAAACTCAATTTGCTTCAGCGCATCAGATACAGAGGCAGTATCTCCGCAGATGGCAAGAAGCGTCATATGCTGCGGGCAAATACCCCTGATATCATAAACTTCCACGTCAACTGCTTTTTCGGCAATATCTGCCGCACAGATCATATCGATCATCTTTCCCTGCACCAGTCCGATCGCATCCGCATGATCGAAAGAAGAGGTCCCTGCAAGGCCCATTCTTCTTTTCACCAGCTCTAAGGTCCCCTTTGAAGGAGATTTAATGATTCTATAGTCCATGTCTCCTCCTTAATCTATGACTTCCTGCGTACAGCTGAGTGCAATACCCAAAGGCGTTACGAATAATGGACACATAGGTTTTTCAGTCTTGATCCCGGTGTTCTTTTCAACGACCTTCTCAATTCCTGTAAGGCAGCTGCTTCCACCTACAAGAACCAACTGTTCTACATCATAGCCTGCAATCATATTGGTTATAATAGAGGATATTTTGTCAATGACCGGTTTCAGTACAGGGAAGATATCCTTGTGGTTTTTTTCATCTCTCTTATATACGTCTGCCTCTTCAAATGGCATCTTATAAGAACCTGCAAGGACAAGACTGAAATGTGTGCCGCCCGTAGGCTCGTCTTCTACAGCCACAACCTTTCCATCCTTCATGATGGAGATCCCTGTCGTTCCGCCTCCGATGTCCACCACTGCACCGTTCTGCAGCTTTAGTAAATTGTTGGCAGCGGTAGGTTCATCGAGCATAGATGTAATTTCGAAGCCTGCAGCTTCCACCACGTTTTTTACAGCGCCACCGTCCAGACGGTCTGTTCCCGGCGGGATTGCCGCCGCTGCATAGGTCAATTCTGTTTCCAACGCAACTTCCAGCTTCTGCTTCATATCTTTGACTATCTTGATCGCGCCGATATAATCTACCACCATACCGTCTTTGACTACATCGGCATACTGATATGCGCCTGCAACAGGCTCATAATTCTCATCAAGCACAGCCATGACTACACAAGCAGTACCTAAATCCACCCCCGTATAATATACAGAAGAATTCGATTTTACTGGATGCGCTATCACATGTTCAAATTTGTTCACAAAATCGTTACAATAATCAAAATTCATAATCTACCTCGATGATCTCCGCTGTCCGTTTCATACCTTACTGACTCTGCCAGTCTGCCGGATATACGAAATATGCATATCTGGCTGTTGAAGGCGTTTGGAAATGGATATGGCTGTTCTTAGGAATATAGATAATGTCTCCCGGCTTACCGGAAACAACTCTTCCATCAATTTCGATTTCCAGTTCTCCATCAATCACGTAGTCATATTCATCGTATGTCAGTGTCCATTCGAAACTTGTATGATCAAGCTCCATAATGCCCGCACCCATTCTAGGTGCTTCTTCCAGCGTTACGATATCCTTTAGATACACGCCTTGCGCGCCGTTAAAAGGTTCACACTTTACAGTGCTTGTTTCGATTTTCAGAATCCCACTTTTGTCAGTTTCCTTAACAAAGCCATCATTGCGTCTCAGCATCTCAACGACGATCTTTGTGATGATTTCTTTTAACTGTTTTTCATTGATTTCCATTTATCCACCTCTCTTCATTCAATCAGGTTACCTTGCGTTGAGCGCTGCATTTCTTATGACGGATCTGCTTCGTTGGTTTCCGCATTGCTTGAAGACTGTACCTTCGCAAGCAGCATTGGTGACATAAGGTTCGCGAGGATCAAAGCCGTGATACCGGCAGTCAGCTTGCCAACGATGACAGGAAATATCATGCTGTTGTTCACACCGGCAGTAAACCCAAGGTGATCGCCGAATACGAACGCTGCCGAAACCGCAAATGCTACGTTCAAAATTTTACCCTTTGCGTTCATATCCTTCATGATGTTAAACATTGCGATATTATTCGCCAGGGTGGCAATCAGACCAGTTGAGCCGGCATCATTCATGCCCATCTTCTCTCCAATCTTTTCTAATGGCTTGGAGAATGTATCTGTAATCCACTTCACCATCGGGAATGCACCGATCAGCACGATAGAAATCTGTCCGCAAACCAGAAGACCTGATTCCAGCGGAATCGCGCCGTCTGCATCCGGTTCGACCATAATGTTCATCAGTGGGAACTTAATGCCTGTCTGGTATTCGAATACAGCCACTGCTGTGAAAAATGTGATAACAACGGTTACGCCGGTTCCGAACTTATTAAACCCGCTGATCATCTTCTGTGGGATGAACCACAGTCCGACTATGATCAGACCTGCGATAATAATGACTGGAATCAGATTCACTAATATGCTTCCGATGCTGATTTTATAAGGGGTCATGTTCATAACCAGACCACCTGCGATACAGCCGAGCGGAACGGTAATCAAGCCTGCAAGAATACCGGCGCCCAGGAAAGGTCTGTCTTCCTTCTTGATGATGCTTAGCGCCACAGGAATCGTAAATACAATGGTAGGTCCCATCATGGTACCGAGAATCAAACCCGCAAAGTTACCAATGTTTTCATCGGCAGCCAAATTCATAGCCAGTGGATATCCTCCCATATCACACGCAAGTAAGGTCGTTGCGAACATAGACGCGTCAGCTCCAAACAACTCATAAACAGGCACGATAACAGGTTTCAGAATAATTGCCAAAACAGGAGCTGCTGCGACTACGCCCGCCATTGCAATAGCCAGTGGTCCCATCGCGTAAAAGCCTTCTTCGAACTGCTCGCCATAGCCTTTTTTGTTTCCTCTGATTTTATCAACTGCACCAACGATCATGAAAATCATCATGATAAAAATAATGATGGAGTTTATTGACAGATCCGCAATCCAGCCCTTAAAACTATCTGTAAAAACACTTGTATTCGTTATATTTGTTACTAGTTCTTGAAACATACAATTTACCTCCTTCGAAATCAGTATTTAATTCTTTTCGTCAACGATAGCGATGATAGATGCATCGATGGGCAGGGAGATATTGTCCGTATCTCTGGCCGCAGAGCTTCCGCCTGCCGTAATCACCATCTCACCTTCCCCGGCATCTAAGGTATCTGCCGCTGTATATAATTCGCCATCGTGCGCATCTCTTACGAGTAGCAACTTGTAAGCACGCAGCCCGTCAGATTTACGGGTTGCCCATATTCTTCCGACTACATATGCCAATCTCATTCCATCACTCCTTGCATACCACAATGTCAACGCCTTCTTTTGCAGCCGTTTCCTTTGCGATATCAGTGATGATGGTATGCGGCAAGACTGTAACGACTTTCTGTCCCTCTTCCAAAGTTTCTCTGATGTCTCGATCTGTGACGACTCTTTTCATCAGGTTTCTTCCATATATTTCCCTGCTCGGACTGTCTTTGTCGCTTCCGGCTTCCAAATAGTCCATGATCTCATCCAGAGACAGTACTTGAATCCCCCACGCCTCTAAGATTTCCAGTTTCTTTTCGTAGAATTTGAAAAAGGCAAAAGGGGCAGTGTCTTTGTTGCGAAAGATCTCAAGGCTGTCCTTGTTCAGCAGGATGTCTTTGCCCTTTAGCATTGCCTCGTGCATCGCAGCTAAATAAGCTTCATCGAAAATACCGGAAGTCACCTTTGCCAAACCACTGTCGTCTAAATCTGCAATGATGACAATCTGATGCGCATCCTTTAAGCACGTATCTTCTGCGTATTCTATGCTATAATGCGCTTGCAGGGTGTTTATTTTTTCTGAAAGATGGTGACCCCGGCTTCTTTCCTTGCTGATCAGAAGCACTTTTGCTTTGCTTTCATCATCGCGCTTTCCGGCAGCGTTCGAAACGATTTCTGTTTCTAAACGTCTGAGAACCTCTGCGATAATCTTTTCAATATCCAAATGGGTCCTCCTTTCCTTTATTTCACTTCGTACTCTCCCGATAAATATTTCAGCATCATAATGTGCAGCGCGCTGGACAGCCGATTCAGTTCCTCCACGATATCCTTTCGGTCCATACGTCTCTTATCCTTGAAAGCACTCACAGCAGCAACTTCTGTTTCTCTGACAGATGCGCGGAGCTTGTTCAGCCATGCATACGTACTTCCCATGGTATAATCCGGAAGCTTCATATACTCGATTTGATAGAATTTCATAGGCGCATGGGATCTGGCCCGCAGCTCCGCATGAGAAAATCCTATAATGGTATCCAGCTTGAATGCCTCATCCAAAACTTCACACCGCATCAGCTCCCGCAGAACCTTCAAAATATCATCCAGATCTCTGAGCAGCAGCATATTCGCCGGATCTGCCCCGATCATGGCCTGCGCAAGAACGACCTCGGATTGCACACTATCCAACTTACCTCTGAACAGGATTCTTGGATGGTCCTTGTCCACCAGCTTATTGCCGAAAAGCTGACACATATGCTCCGGCTTCTCATGATAGCTTGCACCTGTTTCATAATCGACATACTTGGCCTGCGGCGAAGCACCGTTCTCTGCTTTGAGAGAAGGTGCTTCGGCTGCAGCCTCATGTTCCGCAACTTCGGTTTTACGATTTTTTTCGAGATCAATACCTATCTTTTGTTGATTCAGATATTCTCTTGCCGCAGGAGAAAGGATCTTACCTTCAGGAATATAGTACATTTTAGGACAGCTGTCTTTGATTTCTTGCCGAATTAAAGCTTCTGTAATAACTTTCACTACAGTCCCTCCTTATCATGTACGTTGTTTACGATTCAACGTGAGGTATGATCATCTCCACATCTGCGTGTGGTCTTGGAATTACATGGATGGAAAGAAGCTCTCCAACTCTTTCTGCTGCTGCGGCGCCTGCATCTACAGCGGCCTTCACCGCACCGACATCTCCTCTTACCATGACAGTCACAAGACCGCCGCCTACCAGTACCTTACCTGCTAAGGTTACGTTTGCAGCCTTGACCATTGCATCGGCTGCTTCAATGGAACCAACGAGCCCCTTTGTTTCGATCATTCCTAATGCTTGCATATTTTCCATTTTGTATCCCTCCAATTACTTTTTCCGGCCTAACGCCATTAACAAATCTTCCTTCTTCGCAAACTTAATTTCTTGTTTCGGCAGAGGATAGTCTTGCATTTCCCTCGCCAACTTCCGCAGCTGTGCGACCGTCATTTTTTCTAACTCTTCATAGTCTGCTGGGTGCACCTTCGGCTTTGCAGATATATGTACTTCTGCCGTGCCTGCTTCCTCTTCCACAATTTCAGCCTCGGCATTCACGACCGCTTCCTCTTCCACAATTTCAGCCTCGGCATTCACGACCGCTTCGGCTTCCGCAATTTCAGCCTCGGCATTCACGACCGCTTCGGTTTCTCCGAGTCCAGTTTGGACATCCACGACCGCTTCGGTTTTCCCGCAAAGCTCGTCTGCACCCGCCGCATCAGCTTGACCCGTTTCTTCTTGGACTTTAGGCTCCGCGTTTCCGCCGGATCCGGACTTGTTCCCGTTAAATTCATCATTCGAAGCGATGTCCAGCATTTCTCTTACCGCAGCATCAGGTCTTGGAATCACATGCGCTGAAATCAGTTTTCCAACTCTTTCTGCCGCAGCAGCAGCCGCATCGATGGAAGCTTTCACAGAACCTACATCACCTTCCACAAAAACCGAGGTAAGTCCTCCTCCCACTCTAATCATGTTTACCAGAGAAACGTTGGCAGCTTTTAAAGCACTATCCAATCCTTCTATAGCGCCTACTCTTCCGTAAACCTCTATCATCCCTAAAGCCTTCATTTGTTTCTCCTCATTTCATATTATTCATTCACATGCGGCAGAATCATCTCTACGTCTGCATGTGGTCTTGGAATCACGTGAGTGGAAATGAGTTCTCCCACTCTTTCTGCCGCAGCGGCGCCTGCATCCACAGCAGCTTTGACCGCACCGACGTCTCCTCTTACCATAACAGTCACGAGACCTCCGCCTACTAATACCTTACCTGTTAACGTGACGTTTGCAGCCTTGACCATTGCATCGGCTGCTTCCACCGAACCTACAAGACCCTTTGTTTCAATCATTCCCAATGCCTGCATATTTGCCATGATATTTACCTCCTAAACTAAAATGCTGTTGGATTCTCAGCTACATATTCTACTGCTGTTGCGAACGCATCACACGCAGATTTACAAGCTGACTGCGTGCCGGTTAATAATGCGCCTCCAAAGTTTGTTTCTGAAGGTGGCGCATATAATACGCACATCTTGACGTCTGCGGCTTTCAAAGCTGCATCTACACCATACATGGCTTCTAAAGGCGGGGCGATCAGATAAGCTAAAGCTTCCCCTTCCGGTATGCCTGCCCCTTCCGACAGATAGGAGCCCGTCCTTGAAATGCAGTGTGCATAATAACAGATACTGTCGTCATCATTTGCTGATACGAAATAAGCGCCGTTCTCAATCATATCGATTGCAGCGTCCAGACCGCTCTTTACCTCTGCCGGATTCGGTCCTGCCAGAATCCCGATGATTTCACCTGCCAGCTTTGTATTCGCGTTCGCTGCTCCGCCATAGAAGCTCTTTGCATAAGCGACGACTACATCGGCCTTCTTCGTTGCCTCGTCCAAGGCTGTGTAAGTAACGTCATCGCTGTCTGCAGTAATCAATGCCAGTGATTTATAGTTTTCCGGGATATTGTCAAAATCCTTTAACATTTCAGGACTTGCGTTTGGAATTATCTTTGCCGCTAAAACGCTTGCTTTTAATGGATCTCTTTTCATTTTCAAATCTCCTTATTACAGTTTCAATTCAGTTCCGCTTGTTTTTTTCTCAAGAATCAGCTTAATAATATCTGCGATGTGAGCACCCGCTTCTGCCGGATTCGTACCTGCACTGTGAATATTGGAAACGACGGTTCTTCTTGCCTCAGGCATACCTACCGTAGCTTTGTAAGCAATATAGGCTGACATGGATGTCGCTGTAATCAGACCGGGTCTCTCTCCAATGAGCACGCAAGTTACATCGGCGCCTATCAGTTCACTGACTTCATCCATCGAACCGACACGACCGTACTTCAAGAAGAAAGGTGTGCCGACCTTCACGCCGCTGCTCTTAAGTCCCTGCAGGATTCCGTTCAAAACGTCCTTCGTGTTTGCAGCTACAGCAGCCGAGCTAAGTCCGTCAGATACAAAAATCTGAACCTGCGGCTTCTTTTCACATTTTTCTCTGATCGTCTCGACGGCTTCTTTTGAAAGCTTTCTTCCAAGGTCAGGTCTGGTCAGGTAAATATCCTTGTTTTCACACATTGTCTGAACTGTGAATAAATCCAGACTGTCAACAAAATCCTGATCCACATCCGAGAATACAGCGTCCTGTGCTGCTGAGTGCGCCGCTCTGAACATGAGCTGCGGCAGCGTCTTATATCTGGCACCGGCCTTGCCGATGCCCAGTCTGCATGGTGCATGACGCTTGAGTTCCATATAGCCTTCTTTATCATATGGATCCTTCACCAGATATTGTTCTTTAATATCGATCTGCGTGATATCATCAAGAACGCCATCCTCTACTTGTGACACCTCACAGCAAGGAGTCTTGGAAGCGGGCTTTACCTCTTCAGCTGCCGCAGCGCTGCCTGTAACATTCATTTCTGAAAGTACACTTTCAATGATTTCTTTTAATTCTCTCGTATCCATCAAATCGCCCTCCTCTACTTTCTAAGGAATACGGAACCGTCACCAGCCAGTGGTGTCAGCTTGCCATCTTTTGAGAATTCCATCTTTTCCAGCCACTGATCGAATTCAGAAATCGGTCTTAAGCCGAACACCTCGCGAAGCGCCGCTGCTTCATGGTAACCTGTGCACTGATACATTAACATACAGTCGTCTCCTTCCGGAACGCCCATGATGTAGTTACATCCTGCTGCAACAAGTAAGGTAGCCAGATTTTCGATATCATTCTGGTCAGCTTTCATGTGGTTCGTGTAGCAAGCATCGCATCCCATGGAGATACCTGTTAATTTACCCATAAAGTGGTCTTCCAGCCCTGCTCTGATTACCTGTTTTGAGTCATACAGATATTCAGGACCGATAAAGCCTACGACGGTATTGGTCAGGAACGGCTGGAACTTTTTAGCAAATCCATAGCATCTTGCTTCCATGGTAAGTTGATCCCAACCATTATGCGCATCTGAGGATAATTCCGAACCTTGTCCTGTCTCAAAATACATGACATTCGGGCCGGTTGCCTTTCCTTCTGTGAGTGCATAAGCCTGTGCTTCTGCTATCATGTCGGCAGTGATACCGAAGGCTTCGTTGCCCTTCTGCGATCCGGCAATGGACTGGAATACCAGGTCGATCGGCGCGTTGAGCTTTTTTGCTGCTTCGATCTGCGTTGTGACGTGTGCAAGTACGCAAATCTGCGTAGGAATTTCCCACTTATCTCTGAATTCATCGAACTGCTTTAAAAGTCTGGCTACACTTTCTACAGAGTCATCTACCGGGTTTAACCCAATAACAGCATCGCCGCAGCCAAGGCTCAAGCCTTCCATGGTGGAAGCCAAAATGCCCTTTGGATCATCCGTCGTGTGGTTCGGCTGAAGTCTTGATGAGAAGGTTCCTCTTTTACCGATTGTCGTATTACAGTGTGCTGTGATTTCAATCTTCTTTGCTCCGTAGATCAGGTCGAGGTTGCTCATCAGCTTCGTCACGCCCGAAACAATTTCACTGGTAATCCCTCTGGAAGCTCTCTTGATCATGTCGCCTGATGTTTCAGTATCCAGTAGCCATTCTCTGAATTCTGCAACAGTCTTATTCTTGTGCTCGTTGAAGATTGTTTCATTGACGGAATCCTGAATGATTCTGGTAACTTCGTCGTCTTCATACGGTACCGCAGGATTGTTTCTCAGATCGTTCAATGTGAGATTTGATAAAACATACTTTGCGGCAACTCTTTCTTCCGCACTTTCCGCAGCGATTCCGGCTAACTTGTCACCCGACTTTTCTTCGTTGGCCTTGGCCATGACTTCACGAACCGAATCGAATCCGTAGGTATGACCGAATAGCTTTGTCTTTAAGATCACTTTGTTCACCTCTTGCTTTCATCCTTTTACAATAACTTTTAGCGATTAAATATGAGTGTTTTTGTTATGACCGGTACTACGCGTCCATTGGCCACCGGTTCGCCGATGTCAACGTAATCTCCTTCCTTAACAAAAATATTGTCGATCGATATCACCTTTCGCGTACCCATCAAATACGCCACAGCATTTCCAAGAACCTTTCCGATATCATTCTCCACAATCAGCACCACCGGAACACTTGGATTATCATAGCCCTTGAGTCCATGGATGATGGCTTGCGCCAGCTCCTGCACTTCATCGAAGGAGCAGTAGCGCTTACCGCTGAGCGCAACCGCAACGCACTGCTGCGTATCCTTGTTTGTGTATATGTCCATTTTCTCTGAAAGGCTCGCAGAGAAAATGTGCAAATCTTCTTCCTCTTCCTCGGTCATCTTAATCACCGGAGCATTTTTAATCGGAAGGCATTCTCTTTCATACCTGATGGTGCTTCCGCTTACCTCAGTCGTATGGGTTCCTGCGCCTACTACGGTAGCGCGAATGGTTTCTATCGCTTGATATCGCTTGACTTTACCAAACGCCGTCTCCGCATTGATGGCATTTCCCAGGAACACGCCCATATCTCCGTATTCAAAATGCGCGCGTCCATCCGGATGATAAACGACATCTGCAACCCCGCCGGAGAACGTTACCCCATCCAGAGCGATATCTGCTTTGATGGCATCGCCATCATTGGTATACAGAGTCTTGTGCATCTCATCCTTTGCCATCAGATTCAGCGCCATCGCAAGGTGCCTGGCCATGACGGCTGCGAGCTTCTTGAACTCTCCCTCGTCGGCTTTCATGCCCTCTGAAATATGCAGATTCTCTGCTTGAATCAGTTTCTTGGTCTTCTCGTATATGTATGTCACGATTCCGTTTTCAACTTTGAGCAGCCGACCGCCGATATCAAGGCAAGCGGTAGAGATCAGATTGCCTTGACGAAATACGGCAATATTGCTGGTGCCGCCGCCGATATCGATGTTCGCAATGGTATTCCTATCCTCTTTGCTCATCACATCTGTACCGGCGCCTTTTGCCGAAAGCACAGATTCAAGGTCAGGTCCGGCAGTTGCCACAACAAAGTCGCCCGCCATATGGCTTAATGCGTTCAGCACATCGTTTGCATTTTCTTTGCGGGCAGTTTCACCTGTTATGATGACCGCACCTGTCTGCAGATCCTGCTTATTCATTTTGGCTTTGTCGTATTCAGATTCAACGATTCGTTTTACCTGCGCCGCATCAATGGTAGATTTGTCTGTGAGCGGCGTAAAATAGATATCACTTCTATACACAACCTCGGTATTGACAATGCTGATCCTTGGTACCGTATAACTGCTGGCCAGATTTTCAATTGTCAGTTTGCTGAAAATCAATTGGGTCGTCGATGTTCCAATATCGATTCCCACGCTGTTAATGATTTCTTTCACTGCCGTCACCCTCTATAACATAAAAACAATTTTTACTTTCGTTCCATTTTCTCCGGACTTTACGGTAACATGTCCCTTTAGCTTTTCTTTGACCAAAGACCGGATGATAGTCCATCCCATGCCGTCTCGATTGATTTTCTCAGGGTCAAACCCGTATCCGTTGTCTGTATATACGATTTCAACATAATCAACCCGCTTCATGAAGGCCATAATCTCAATTTTACCTTCCTTGCGATTTTTGAAGGCGTGTTTGATGGAGTTCTGCATCAGCTCATTCAGAATCAGCGCCAGCACATTTCCCATATCAAATTTGATATCAAAGTCTCCGCCATGATATTTGATATCCAGCTTGAAATCATCACTGGCAAAATAAAGCTTCGCATTATCACCTACATTCGCAACAACATCATTGAGCCGCACCTCATCCATGTCATTTTCCACTAGAATCTGATGTGTCGATGAGATCGCCAGGATTCTGGTTATCGTCTCGTTCAGTGCCTGCTTGACCGCTTCCGACTCCGCATTGTTTCTTTGCAGTCTCAGAAGTGCCGCGATGGTCTGCAAATTGTTCTTCACGCGATGGTGCATTTCCTTAGAGGCAACCGATTTATAGATCAATTCCTCCTCCTGCAGCTTTCGGAGTGTGATGTCGGATATGGTTACGATGTAGTGGATATCCTCATTGTCGATAAAAACAGTCTTAACGTTGAAATAATAATCTCCTAATTTAACCTCTTGGATGGTGATATTTCCGTTAGATGTATCCTCCGGGACCTTTGCTATGCAAATTTCCCGATAATTCACCCCCATGATGTCGTTGAGAAAACCCAGTCTTTTGTGAATCTCAACAGCCGCCATATTCCGGAAAACGACCTTGTCCTGATTGTCGATGAACAAAACGCCTTCATCGATATTATCTGCAATCGGATTTGTTCCATCGTTTTCCGCATCCATAATTCCATGGTATGCGTCCACTTTCCCATCGCTTCGCCTGCGCCCTCTGGAGGAATCTGCAAAAAACACTTGGTCCATTCTCTGTTCTATAATGAATACGCCAATGACGCCATTCACAGAAAGAATCGGCTCGACCGTCTGCACAACGTGTTCGTTTTCCTGCGTCACCGCCTTCATAAACTTCGTCGGCACAGCCAGCTGAAAGGTCCTGCATACCGCGGGCTCCTTTTCCTTCGTTGCCACCAGCCCGACAACCTTATTTTGATAGGAAGATGCTCTGTTGACGGGTTTTGCCTCCGCAACGACGATGGCATTGCCGCTGCCGTCCTCCAAGGGGCAGTCTATGAAAGCGTCTGCATCAAACATACTTGCCATTGCAGGCAGGGATTGGGCTGCGATCTGTATGATTTCTATTTCTTCGTCTGTAAGCTTTGTGTATTCACGGCACAATTTTTCTATTGCATTTTCATTGATATTATTTTTCATATTGATCGATCATCATCTCCGCAACCTTGACCATAGCCATATTTCTTTTTTTACTGATATCTCGTATATAGTGAAAAGCTTCCTCTTCTGACTTGTTCCTGTGCTTCATGAGCAGGCCTTTGGCCTTTTCAATCGTTTTTCGCGATGCTAGTTGCTCATTTGCCTTATCGATGCTATTTTTGTATTCCGTAAGCTCCTTATTTCTCACCACTGCCACTTCAATATTCGGCACAAGAAGTTTTTCATTGATCGGCTTGAGCAGATAACAACTGATTTTATTCTCTTTGGCTTTATCTATGTACTCACCTTTGCTGAAAGCTGTCAGCATAATGATCGCCGTATTCGGGCATTCCTCGCCAATCACCCGCGCTGCAGACAGTCCATCCAGATTTTCCATCTGGATGTCGAGCAGAATCACATCAGGCATCAGCGCGTTGCAAAGGTCGATTGCATCAAAGCCGTCAGAGCCTTGGCCGATCACGTTATAGCCTGCATTCTTGAGCATCGCAACGATGTCCATCCTGATGATAGGTTCATCGTCCACCACTACAATGTCCAGTTTTTTTCTTTCCATTTCGAGCCCCTCTCTTACTATTTCAAATAATCCAATAACGTCTGAAGGCCTTCCTTTGTGTAGTTGCTGACACGAAAAAGTTTTGTTGCGCCCGCAATTCTCAGCTTGTTTTCTGCAGCCTCTATCTGTTTCTCGTCAGCAAGATCTATCTTTGTGACGATTCCAATGACTTCCTTCGCGAAAGAACCCGCATAGCAAGGGGAAAACATATTTCGTTCTTCCGTTGCAGACTGTACGAGCCCGATGATCTGTGCATCTGCCGATGTCGTCATCAAGGCGCCTCGCATCTGTGCCCGTTCGAGAAATTCTCCCGGCGTATCCAGTATGTTGCCGCCTACAACCTCAACAGCCTGTGTCTTTTTGTAGTAAATTTTCTCGCCCTTGATTGCCTGACTTAATGTGGTCTTCCCACATCCGATCGTCCCGATAAAAATAATGTTCTTCATTCTAGCTCTTGGTTATCTCCGCCGGAGTAAATTTCATCTCGTCACATAAAACTTTCATCACATCGATCATTGCTGCCTCGACTGCGGCTACGTCGCCATAGATAAGCAAGGATCCGTTAAACCTGTCAATGAAACCGATTTTCACATCCGATGCCTTTGTTGCAACGTCTGCCGCAATGATTGCAGCCTCACTTGGCGTTATGGTAAAGATGCCGATCGCCCCTTTAATATCTATTATACCAAGTTTTGCATATAAATCATCTACAGGGTTGGCAATCACATGTGCTAAGGTTATCTGTCGTCCGGGAACAAACTCCTGAATAATTCTTTCTTTATTTTCTAACCCCATCCTGTTTACTCCATCTTATATCTTTACTCAAATTTGTTTACTGGCTTTCCATCATAGGCACGCATAAACAGTCCTTTGATTTCCTCAACAGTACACGTCCTTGGGTTGGTCACCGTACATCTATCCCGATAGGCTGCCTGCGCCATCTCATCAAGTGCTTCCATAAAAGCTTCTCTGTCGATTCCCAGTTCTCGTATCGTTGCCGGAAGCTCCAGCTCATGGATAAACTTCTTTACAGACCTGATCAGGTTTAAAGCGCTCTGTCGGATGCTCGAAGATTCAACGTGTATCAATCTTGCGATTCTGGCATAGCCCCGCGCATGCTCCGTCAGCTGGTCATAGCAGCCTGCGTTGAAGCCCATAACATACGGAAGCAATACTGCATTCGCCTTGCCATGTGGGATGTGAAACTTACCTCCCAAAGCGTGAGCCATACCGTGGTTCAATCCAAGACCGGCGTTATTAAATGCAATGCCCGCTAGACAGGAGGCATGGTGCATGGCTTGTCTTGCCTCCAGATTATCCGGCTCCCGATAAGCTTTCAGTAAATTGTCTCTGACTAATTTAATCGCTTTCTCCGCCGATGCATCCGAAAAATCTGTTGCATGCTTTGATGCCAAGGCTTCTATGGCGTGTGTCAAAACATCCATGCCCGTATAAGCGGTAATAGACTTTGGAACCGTAACAGTCAGCTTTGCGTCAAGAACCGCGACATCGGGCAGAAGGCTTTCATCCACAATGGGATACTTAATCCCCTTCTCCGGCGCAGTGATTACAGAGAAATCCGTCACCTCTGACCCTGTACCACTTGTCGTTGGTATGGCAACAAACTGAACATTTCCAATCAGCCCTTCTTTTTTCGCAAAGAACAGCATCGCCTTACAGGCATCTATGGCAGACCCGCCGCCAAAGCCCACAGCCACGTCCGGCGCCGAATCAACCAGATGTCCAATCCCCTCTGCGACTAAGGCCACGGTTGGATCCGGTTGGATATTCGAATAAACATCATAGCTTACGCCCATCTCCGTAAGGATATCTGTCACATATTTGACAGTACCCGATTCCTCAATAAAGGGGTCGCATACGACGAAAACTTTTTTTGCTTCGCCGAACAACACTTTTAAGTTTCCAGAACCCATGAAAACTTTTCTTGCCCCCTTGAATACATCCATGTTGATCACCTTTCCCTATAGAAACCTTTCCCCTGCGCATAGGTAAAACAAAAAGCGCCAAATCCCTAAGGAAATGACGCTTCTTCGCTTCTTACCTGACTACGCCGCCAGGTAACCTTAACAAAAGAATAACACAGTCTTTTTTGCAAGTCAAGTAAAAAATTCGATGCTACATGGTTGTTTAAATTTCATCTGAAACGACTACCTCAAGGTGCATAATTCTTTTGGCAACGTCCGGATCGACATCCTCCGCATCATTTCCGTTCAGATTTAAGTCTTCGATCAGCAGATTGCGCTCTGTCTCTGTAAGGTTTCCCTGTTGGTTCGCTTTCTGCTCCTTCACCTTTGGTGCAAGCAGGCTTCTGACGAAAAAGACGACAACCAGTACGGCAAGCAGTGCCAAAAGGATGCCTGCCATTCTTTTAGGGTCGGCTTTCAGCCATTTGATTATCTTTCTCATTACAATCCTCTCATCAAAAAATTCAAAAGCGGCTGCTCGAATACAAGCTCCCGCTTAAAAAGTGGCCTATATATCATTTCCCATTTACCACCTTCCGCAACGATGATCACACCGATGTGTTTCGCGTCCGTAAGATAATTCTGATAGCGTTCTAAAACGACTTTCCTTTTTTCCTCCGGCACGACAATCCAGGACTTGTTGCAATACGGCACATTTCCCTTTGCCTGCAGAAGGACCTTCTTGATATCATCGAGTTTGAACTCAAAAGCATCGATCTGATACTGCTCCTGGAATTTCTCCACAGTCACAAGATCGATATTTCCTTGCCGCAGCGGACACTCAAACTGATATTTGATCGCGCGGTTGTTATAGTTATAGTTTGCCCAAAAGGTGTCTCTTCGGTCTTGTTCGGTTAAAAACAAATTTCTACCTCCTTAAAAAACTCATCGCAGAAAACCTCGGAGGCGATGCTCCGAGGCTTTCTTTTTCTTTTGGCATTCTAAATCTCTTTATGGGCATTTTTACCCTCAAAGGTTGACAATCCTTTAATAGTGGTATGCATCCCTTACGAAATATGCCGGCGATTTTATACCGGTCAGGACTTTGCCTTTTATCAGCTCCTGGCTTTCTTCACTTGCCCCCTCCGGGTTTAGTATTACATCTAATTTCGTAAGAGGCTGCGCTTTTATGAATTGTCCTTCCCGACTTACTGCCGCGATCTGCCCAAAGGAACCAATGAAACCTCTGATATTTCCATCTTTCCCCCGGTGCATGCCGCCGGCAATTATAACATTATCTTTCGCTTTCATAAAATAGTCATAATTGAAAATCTCCACGAGCAAATTATCCGATGTCGAAAGAACAAACGACTTATAAAAGGATTCCAGCTCAAACTTTAAGATTGCCTTATCCTGTTCCTTCCATTGGTCAAAGTCCGGTTTCGTCGTGTTTTCCAAAACTTCCGCATATTTTTTCAGGTAAGTTTGCTCAATCGTACCTCTTGCCTGCGGTGTTATGGAAGTTACATTGGTTTCAGCCTCAGTCACAGCTTTTTTCCTGTCGTATCGGATGCTTTGCGCCGCTTTTACCATCTCATCTATCGCAAGGTTTCCTCCAAGCAGGCACAGCGCGTTGCTTCCCTCATCTTCCCATGCGATGATGCGGAGGTTTTGGTCATTACCCGCGAGGTCTTTATAAACCGTTGCGTCTTTGCCCTTTACGCTCATCTGCTCTGTGGCGTTTGCGTAATTCATGAGGAAGGCGATATCAAAAGTCCCAAGTTCGTAACAATCTAACGAAAGAAAATCGCCGGCATTGTTTTGATAAGTGATCTCACACCAGTCCCCTGTATCTATGGTGTTTGCATCCACGGAAGTAAACCCGTCCGGCACAGCAGACAGGGACGGAAAGCCCATAACGCGAAGATTTTGATCCGGGGCATTTCCGAAATAGAGCCAGCCTGCACCGATTAGGAGCAGAACCAGAGCAAAAGCCAGAACTAGAATCAGCACTTTTTTGTTCTTTTTCATTTTCTTCTCCCTCCCCTTTCTTTGTTGGTAGTTATGTGGTTTGTAGCGTCAGCGTACTTTCTTTAACCGCATCGTGAGCAGATGCAGCCCGGTACTGACCGTAAGAATTTCTCCGGCATATGGATAGACACTTTCCGCGTCACTGCTGATGCCAAAGATACAACACTTCAGAACAAGCAGCAGTCCAAAGGCAGTAATAGAATAAATCATCTCACAGTCCTCCTTCAAAGAACGTGTTAGCTGAGAGCGGCCATGAACTTATAAAGAACTGTCATGGGTGCTCTTTGTGAATTTCGGATACATGCACCTGCTGCCTCCAGCATTTGATCAGAGGACGCTTTATTATGCCAAAGTAAAACAAACGCCCTTTACTCAAAAGCTGCCTATTCCAGCCGCAAGAGATAGTAAGAATATATGTCGTCTTTCAGGTACGCGCAGATTACTTGATTGTCGAAGATGGGTCGAAAGACAACAGGCATATTCGCGAAGCCAAAAACACCGTTTATCTTTTCCAGCCGGCCTGCATCACCATCAATTCTATAAATATTGAAGTGCATGTCCACACATAAGGCATCATTCTTGGTTCCTCCGCACATCCTATATAGTTCTCCCTGTGTGGAGAAATTCTCCTTTTCATCGGCTTTGAAATCATAGCGTAAAATGTGGCATTTACCGGTTTCTTCCCAATCCCTCAGCCCACACAATATATAATCCTTCGTAAGCGCATGGGAGTTAATCTTTCCATCCATTCTAACCTGAGATACGATTCCTGCTTCATTAGCAACAACCAGTTCTGCATACTTGCTGTCGCCTCTCACTGCAAAACAGATTTCGTCGTAATTTGTGGCTATTGTAGTATTCATGAGCCAATTCGTATCTTTTTTTACAACCGTTTTCACTTCCAGATCCGACATGGTGTTCATACCGGAAGTCCCTTCTTTATCGTTTATCCACAGAGATACCGGCACCTCGTTTAACAGTGTCAAAGAGGGAAGCAGAAGAAAATCTTTACAAGTCCCACTGAATAGGTTTTTCTCACCGTTCTCTGTCAAATAGAGAACTTCCCACTCAAACACATCCTCATGGTTTGTATATTTGACATAGATTAGACCATCCTTATACGGTATTGCGCTGTATGACAACGCTTCCATATCGACAGGAAAAAGTTTCTTGATTTTTTCCTGTTTTAAATCATACAATACATAGGCTCGCGTTTCAAACCCACCGTTAAACTTAAACAGATCCTTCTCATTTACCTGTCCCTCCACTGCGAGAAGCATCTGCGCATCATCAGAATAAACGCAAAAGCTGGTCCACCCATCCCGAAAAAGGATGCCGGTATCCAATTCTTTCTCTCTCGGTGCTTCCGTTTCACACCCTGCCAAAAGAACTGTGAACAAAATAATAAATGTCAATAGGCTTCTTTTCTTCTTCATGATAACACTATTCTCCTCTTACAATCCTTACTTCCCGCGTAGGTGTAACAAGACGCTAACAGTTTTTACTTCTTCTTCAAAAGCTTCGCGAAAAAGTCAGGTACGTTCTTCCATGATTTGTCTTTCCGCGCTATCGTGCTTGTGCCGCCCCGCAGTGGGTTGATTGCCGGAAGCGGGGGTTTTCCCTTCAATGCACGTTCCTCATTCATTTCCTGCAGCAGACTTTTACTCGTATAGATTTTGTCTTGATCAAAGCTACTCATGTTCGGACTCCTTTCAGCGGCTTGCTTTTCTTTCCATGGTTTCAGGATCATGTATCCACAAAGAATTCCTGCATATACCCCTATGGCATTCAGCAAGATATCATCGATATCACTAAGGACAAAGCCAAGACTAAGACTAATTTTCTCTTCATTTTCATTTGCTGTATCTCCTTTTCATTTTTAAAATTCCATCACAAGTCCGCAGCGAAGCTGATGGAGCTTGTCGCCAAGTTCCTCTTTGAGAATCGCATAGGCTTTATCTCCGGTGCAGTGGCCGGTACACGCATATTGTATGCCGGTTTCTTTGACCTGCTTGGCGAATTTGCGAACCTCTGCCGCCGATTTGTTGTAGAGGTGAAATCCTCCGATTATCGCATGAACCTCTTTGCCTGGAAAGGTCCGTGCAACCTCGTTTATGATATTAGCCGCACCACCGTGGGAACAGCTGTTAAAAATCACAAGACCCTTGTCGGTCTCAAACACCAGACTCTGTTCATGCGAAAAATTGTCCGGATGCCATCCGTCAGCCCTGCGTTGGTACATGTGCTCCCGTCTTCCGATTTTTTCGAGGTTCGGTGTCTTATGCGGGATGAGGTAGACTCCGTCCGCAATTTTCGTGTCATCTTTTGCAAAAACAAATCGATCCGGATATTTCTCGAGTATTTTCTTCGGTATCCCTATGTATTTGCTGAAAAACCACCACTTTGTATAGCAGTTTTCATCGCAGGTTTCCCGCACATAAAACTTTGCCTCATCATTTGTGAGGAAAAATTCCTCCATTCCGTTTGCGTGGTCAGAGTGCGCATGCGAAAGGACTGCCGCGTCCACGGCTTTAAGATCAATTCCAAGTTTTGCGGCATTTTCGGCGAATAAGCCCGAAGCTCCTGCGTCGAGCAAAATGTTTTGTCCTCTATATTCTATGTATATGCAAAGTCCCCACTCGCCTTTGAGGTCTTCACTTTTCTTATTGTCCACAATTACCGTTGCTTTCATGTTCTTCTCCCTTCCTACAATGTCAAGCCCTAAATCATTGATTTTATGGGCTTTTTCTTTAAATAGTTACCTCAAGACAAGAGCTAAAAGTGTAGAATAGTCCTTGCATCTTGTGCTGATTCGTTGAAAGCTTTCTGTAATAAAAAGGAACACTAACTAGTGATAAGATATTATATCACTAATTAGTGTTTATGGGTACTCTTTTTATTTTACAGGGGATATTGCAAGAAGAGATTCATCTACAATTTTCCCGTCCTTTAGAATCTGCTTTCCATCAAGCCATATACTTGTATTCAGGCAGATTCCGTCACTGTGAGAAATTGCATTCTGCCCTTTAGGAGGAGCTTCCTCTGCGCTCACGAATCCGATCCCCCATTCTGTGCAGCCCCAGATTCTCTCATCTTCTACAACATTGCCCGTAAGCTGTGCTCCTGGATTGAATCCATATGCCATATGGGCCATTTTTAACATACCTTCATCATTAAATGATTTTAGCCACTTTTCGAAAACAGCAGCATCACTGCCACCCTCTATTTTTTCGATTTTACTATTCTTTACAGTTAGCCTAATCGGTTCAGAGACAATTCTTCCGAACGGAGGTGTAACAGAGCCATCAAACACAATTGTTCCGTTCACAGTACCGAATTCGGGAATTATATTAAGCTGACCGGGGCACATATGCATACCAGGTACACTTGCTTCTCCATAATCACATGTAAAAACATAGTTAGGGTTAATGTCAAATTCAACATCTGTTCCAGCAGGCGTGGTGGCCTTGACTTTTTTAGCCTTTTTATGCATATCGTGTGCAAGGATTTGGAAATTTTTTAGTGACTTGCAGTCTACACTTCCGATGATTCTTAACAAAACGTCCGGTGTAAAGTCATCCATACAGATATATCTGAGCTTTTTATTGTTAGCTTCTGCAATCGTATACGGTGTTGAGTAAATCATCCACTGATGGTTTAATTCGATCCAAACATCTGCTGCACATACCGCTGCAGCAAAAACGTCAACAGGGATATCAGGATCAGATGCTCGTCCGACTCCAGCAGGAGTAGGGAATGTCGCAACCATGACTCTTCCACCTGCAGCCCTAGCACTTGAAGCAACTGCATTAACCACATCCATACTCGATGAAGTATCACAAGAAATAACAACGTTTTCGCCTTCTTTCAGCTCAAACATTTCTTTAATTAGCTTATCGGCAGCCCTTTGCAAATCGTATTGTAACATTGATTTTACCTCCTCACAAATTCTTGATTTTTATCTGTATTTTAAATATACTACGATTGTGCCTTTAAATCATTGTATATACAACAAATTATCGGATTATTTTTTGAATATAGTGTTTATAATCAAGTTGAACAATAAAATAAAAAATCCATAGCCATGCTTCTGTGGTAGAATGTAGGTGTCAAATCAACAATCACCAAAGGAGTCATCACTATGGATCATGTACATTCTACCACAACTGAACACCAAAAAGGGAAACATCTTTCTTACGAGGAGAGAATTTTGATTCAGCTTCGCTTGAAAGACAACTGGTCCGCTAACAAAATCGCCAAAGAAATCGGCTGCGCGCCGAACACGGTTCGAAATGAGATACGTAGAGGAAATGTCTCCTTGTATCACGGAAAGGTACAGCGTTACAAGGCGAAGGTCGGGCAATCTGCATACGAAAAGCATCGCCTCGCCTGTGGCAGACGCATGGACAGCCTCGAAAAAGCACCTTTTCTTGCCTATGTAGATGCGCATGTCAGCGAGGATAACTGGTCACTGGACGCTTGTGTTGGAAGAGCCCTTCAAAGCGGCGACGCGTGTTTACTACATGCATCCGTACACGTCCTGCGAAAAAGGGACGAATGAACGTCACAACGGCATCATTCGAAGATTCATTCCGAGGGGCAAACGGATCAGCGACTTTGACGCAGACAATATTTCCGGCATCGAAATGTGGTGTAACAGTTTACCGCGCAAGATCTTGAATTACCGCACAACGGATGAGGTCTTCGAAGATGAACTGGATCGTATCTATCGCCGATCTGCTTTCGTGATATGGGTTTTTAGTTATCAGTGTTCAACTTATTATTGCAATTTACGAAAAGTTTTCAAAAAAACTAATTGATTTTTGTTCATAATACAAAGCGCATATTTTCTCTTTCATTTATAATTCAAAGCATAAGAATATATCTAATTTCCACAATCTTATTCTAATCATTTGTTATAGGAGGTAGCTATGAAAATCGCATATCTAGACATTCTTTATGATGGTACGGACGCCTTTGAACAATTAGCTCATGACCTGAACAGGCATGCACCAAAGGGTGTATCTGTGGACTATCACTATGTAACCGGTACAAATAATCTTGAGTACATCGTTTTTGAGAATCTGGTACTTAATTCAATCGTGATTAAAATTAACGAATTGCGCAATGCGGGATACGATGCCGTAATTGTTGGATGCTTTCATGATCCTGCAGTTGATGCTGCAAGAGAACTTTACGATGATATCATAATTGCAGGTCCGGGCGAAGCATCCATACAAATTGCATCAACACTTGGAAAAAACTATTCTATTATCTCTGTAAGAAGCAAAACCACCGCAAAGATGATGGAAAACATTGAAAAAACAGGTTTAGGTTCTAAGCTATGCTCTGTGAGACCATTGGGTATCCGCGTTGCAGATCTTCAAAAAAATCATGCGTTACTTCGGAAGCGCATGGATGAGGAAATCACAAAAGCCATAGATGAAGATGGAGCAGAAGTAATTATTCTTGGGTGCACAATGGAAACGGGGCAGTATCGAATGCTTCAAGAAAAATTTAATATACCTGTTATTGATCCTGCTATTGCCGCCTTGTTCCATGCAATTATGCAATACAACTGTAAAAAACTATGTGGTTGGACTTATTCAAAACAATGTACTTATGAACGCCCTCCAAAGGATGAAATTAAAAAGTATCTTAATATAGAAATCTAGTAAAACAACTCAACGCAGCGATTGGAAGAAATACTGTCGCTGTGTGGACGATTGAAACGAGGTAAAGATGTCAGTACAACAAAAGGAGGCGAGCGTCTGCACGGCCGTGCATTTGATGCTGGTCGCCCCCCCGCTCGCCCTGTCGGAGATCCTTTTGCTTCATCTGGGCGGCACTGCTTCTGTTTACCGTCGTGACGAGATGCCGGGAACGGCAGGAAAAGCAGACAGAAACACAGACGGCTGCCGCAGCGGGCAGTAAAACAGGAACACCCATGAGAAAATAGTGAAACAATAGTGAAAAAATAGTGGAATGTGAGACGGCGGAGCCTTTGCAGATTATTGCAGGGGCTCCGCCGCAAGCTTTTGTAACCGTCAAAGTAAGGCAGCAGCTCGCGCAAACGGCACAAGATATCCCCTCCAAAAAAATCTTATACCCCTTTATGACCTCGGCAAAAGGTGATAAAGGGGTATCACACGGATTCACTGCCAATTTCGCTTTAAGACCTCGCTTTTAAGATACAGTGTGCTCTTTTCCGAGGATTTGATCGGATGGAGTTTTCCGCGCTTCGTCAGATCTATAATGTTCTGTCGGGAGCAGCCCAATATCTCCGCTGCTTCCGCTGCGTTGATGAGGCTTTGGGCAGCAAAGTTTCGAAAATCAGCCGCTGTCAAGGGAACGTTTTTGCCAATCCGGTAGAGCATAGCGTCCGAAACAGTCATATTTACGTCCCATGCAACGCCGTATCCGCCCGGCTGCATCTGTACCTGTTGAAAAAAGTCCGGTTTTTTGAGCAGGACTTGAAATGCTCTTGTCTTTTCAAAATGCTTCTGCAAATCGCATTTCTTTACTATGCCGTCCCGAAAAAACACTAGTAGGCAGTTGTTCTCGAGCGGCAGCACGTCTTCTATTCTCTTAGAGAAGCGCTTTGTAATTTCTGCCGGAAGCTCCTTTTCATCAATGGGAACAAGGTAGTAATCGTCTTGGGCGCATCGGCCCATTGCCAGCATCAGAAGCTTGTACTCGTCGTATTCCTTTAGATGATTGTCGCGCAAAATCTCGCCAATGTTTTGGCGATCGGTCGGCGTGATGCGCTGCTGAACCCAGAGCTTGCTCCAATAAGAATTGACCGTGGTTTCTCCACGCTTCACAAAGGAGTCCAAGAGCAAAGGGGTTTCCCATATATCCGCATTCTCAGGCAGTTCAATGTAGAACCGCTTTGTCTGCTCATAGTATAGAAGGTAGGCCAGATCCTTCTGCGCTTGCGCCGATTCATCTCGAATTGCAAAAATTTTCATATGCGCACCACCTTTTCCAGATCATTTCCCATATCCTGTCCTGAAGCGTCTGAGAGAGGACGCCGTCCAGCCCTTCCATAAGAATCCGCTTGTCACTCTCGTGAAGCGGCATAAGTTTCGGCATTTTATCCTTCGGGATGATGTCAAGGTTAGCCCATGTGGATTTTGAACCGATATAGTTGTTGCAGGGCTTGTCGGCCATTACATCGAACGCTGTCGCCGCAGCATCGTCCGGGCAGCTGCAAAGCAGCGAGAGACCATGGTCAAACAAGGGTGCCAGACGAAGTGTCCTTTTCCGGCTGTTGCGCAGCACCTCAATGTTGGCACCGTGGCGATCTCGATTCAGAATCAAATAGTCCACAATCAGCATCTGATAGATATAGTTTTCCCATCCCATACGAGTGCAAAAAGCCAAGACAGATTCATCCGGCAACGCCTCCAGTTCCTTGTAGACATCCAATGCGATCTTTGATTCGCCCGTTGCCTTGAAATCTTCCGAAGCGCAAAGATAAACCTCATGAATCTTGCCGTCTACCGCAACATCCGCATGAATCAGCTGATAGGATAAATGCGGAATTCCGAGTATGGTCAGCAGCCGGTCAACAATCAACTCGTTCACGCATTCATGCCCGATAACCCCGCACGCTTTATCAAAGTTCGAGAGCTTGTAATAGGTTTTCCTTGCGCCAAGCTCGGAGTATGCTTTCAAAAAAGAGCCGGCTGTTCCAGAAGAATTGCGATAGACTGACCACGAGAGATAGGTCAGATCCTGTTTTTCCTTTGTCATTTGCATAAGCACTTCACCTCACTGTCATTGTATATTATCGCTTGTCATACGTCAAGTAGTTTTTGAGGAAAGCTTGTATAAGAAATATCGACAAAAATAGAATAGGATACTAACCGAAGCAAGACACTTTTAAGAAGGAAGCTTTGCCGCGTTACAGTCAATCGCGTAGCTAAAAATAGTAAAACAATAGTGGAATTGAAAGCGGCGGAGCTTTTGCAAGTTGCTGCAATGGCTCCGCCGCGTGTTTGTGTGCGGCTATCGGTCGTCTGATTTGGCTGTTCAGGGCAGTATGCGTGCCGAGCTTGTATGCAGCAAGACCGCCCTCCGCTGCACTATAGGAAGAAAGAAAGGACAGCGGCGAACACGAACAATATGATCAGCAAATAATTTACCCAGATATCGCGCAGCCGCCCTTTGATGAGCGGCAGGAAAACGCCCTGCTGCGCGGCGATCGATGCCTTTTGATACCAACGATTATCAGCCCAGAGCTGATAGAGCATGAAGCAGCACCAAATGCTCCAAAAGGCAAGGTGCCAATACAGGAGCGCGTTGGAGCCGAGGTAGCCGGTTATCACACTTTTTATGTCCGTAATGATGCAGTACAGTGCGTATAAAATGGTACCTAAAAAGTACGGCCAGCGTTTTTTCATCGCGGCGTAGATCGATTCGGTCTGGACGACGGGGTCGGTTTCGATCGGTACCGGATCCGGCTGCTCGTTGTAATAGACGCGCAGGAAGCCATTGCCGCCCCAGCTCGCGGCAGCGATCCAGCCGTCACGGGCACAGAGTTCGTCTTTTTCTTTTTGCGCGGCAGCCGAGTCCGCGTCGACATCAAAAGTCATTGCGGCATATACCGCGGCAAAATGCAGCTCCTTCGGTTCGATACGACGGTAATTCCAGAAGAACGCGTTTTGCATCTCTTCGATCAGCCAGCCTTTGCGGGCCATGTCCGCCAGCTTCTTCTCGATCCCCTGCTGGTCGTACATGGATACCCCGCCAAATCCGCATTTGGTTTCTTTTTTGTGTTCTCTCATTTCCATGGCGTACCTCCTTTGCAGATACGAGCATAGTCGGCGGCCTGCAGGCTGAGCCTTTGGTATTCCGCATCCAGCATGCGGAGCCCCTTTTCGGTGATCCGGTAGCTGCGCCGCCGCCCCTCGATTTTGGTCTCGCAGATCATACCCTCCTTTGTGAACTGCTCCAATAGATCGTACAGGGTACCGGAGCCGATCTTGACCCGATCATCGGTCAGATCCCTGACCGAGTCCAGAATTTCAATCCCGCAGCGTTCCTCACACAGACACAGGAGGATATAAAACATCTGCTCAGTCAAAGTCTTGAATTTTTCACGCGGCATAGCAGGCACCTCCTTTCGCAGCGGGTTCGCATGGCGTGCGTGATCCGTAAATTTGTTTTCTCGAATATCGAGCTTTGTTACATCCATTATATCTCGAATATCGAGTTTGTCAAGCAAAAAAAGTGCAATTTCAACACAGACGAGTGAAATTGCACGATATGTTTGATTTTTGATTTAGGATACTTACCTCGTGTAAGTAAACAGCAGATAGAGCACCAGAAGGTGCACCGGATAGAAGGCGTAGAAGCCATACTGCAGTGCCTTGTTTGAAACGCCTTTTTTGCCGTTATAGAGCCAGATCGGAATCAGCGCGAAAACGGCGAAGCCCTGGGTCTGCAGCTCGAAGGTGTGGCTGCCGATGGTCAGCGGAATGTACTCTCCTGTAAATAAGATCAAGTTGAAGAGAACCATAAACACCAGCTGCACTGCCCATGAGAAGCGAAAGTCACGACACAGGTAGAACATAACGACGGTCGCAACGCCGAGCGCGCCGTAGTCGGTAAGTGTGGCAGCGGCAGCCAGGCAGCAGAGCGCGGCCAAGAGGGCGCCGATGATCCATGCTTTTGCTGTATGTTTTTGTTTGGCGTTATCCAGCGCCTTGATGGCAAGAAGCCCAAACAGCAGGGTAAACATGACGTTCTGGTGATACGGATAGAGTATGGTGGAGCCGTAGACCAGATCGAACGGAATCTCAGAGACCAGTCCGAAGATCAGCAGTCTTACCGCGTAATTGCGGAAGTTGGATGTATGGAAGAAGCCTTCCGCGATCTGAAAGGCAAAGATCGGAAACGCCAACCTGCCCAGCCAGGTCATCCACTCATTGCCCGGTACGATGGTCGCCCACATATGGTCGCAGAGCATCAGCGCGCAGGCTAAGGCTCGCAGCATATTGGCGTCCAAAAAACGAATTGATTTTTTCATGATAAAATCCTCCCCTTTTTATGCACAGCGCGGATTTCGTAAGGAAAACGCTGCGACCCCAGTATAACAGAAAGACAGAAAGCAGGCAAGAAAAAAGTCGAACTTGCTCAATTTTTCTTGCGGTCTCCTGAGGTTTCTTCGCGATGCTGCCGGCTGGGAAGGAAAAAAATATCCCACCGAGCGCGAAACGAAACGGCAAAAACAAAAAACGGCATTGAATTTCGCGTCCGGCCTTGCTATAGTGTAGTTAGCGCGCGAGTGACCGCACGCAAGGATGATATGGAGAACATCTCGCAAAGCGAAAGTTTTGACAGACGTAGGAGGACAGCCTTGAATTTAGAGAACATGATCATGCTGGATCAGGAAGAAAGAATCTTATTTATAGGAGAGCGTGTTTTTTCTTTTCTCAGCTCAAAAAAAAGCTATCCGCTGGGATCGGCAGCGGGGAAGCTTGAAGTCGGTGATCTGCTCCTGTATTTCGCGAAGCAGCGAAAAGACAGCGTCGATGAGATCGAGCAAATCAAAGAAAAATGCCCGTTCAAAAAAATCGTTTCCGAGGAGGAAGGCATGCTCATGGTCTGCTGTCTGGAACGAAGGGAGCTTTTGCCGCTTGTCAAGAGCATTCCGCGGGATTTGCCGAAGCAGGCCGTCTTGCTGGATACGATGTACGAATCCAACGAAATTGTCGTTGAGCAAAAAGATGGTATCCTCAAGGTCAGTCTGAACGCGCAGAGCGTGAGCTTTCCACTGGTGGAAACGGAGAGCATGTATATCATCGCGAAAGAGGGAAAAATCCACGCGTTTGGATCTTCCGGAGCGCGAGAGAAGCTTGGCCTTCTCACAATTCTTTCCGAACGAAAATATCCCGCGTGGCTCAAAGAAGGCGCGGTGCTGGGACAGAAGGCTGATAAGGTCCTGAGTGACGAGCTTTGCAAAGCGCTGAGAGAGTGCGGCGGCGAAGAGGAAAAATATTTTACAGTCGGCGCGGCCACCTATATCATCAAAAAAGCGAAAAAAAGCCTGCAAAATGAGGCGTGCATGATGATTGCCGTTCAGGATGCCGAGGATATTTTGCAGGAAATGTCGGAAGCGTCGGCGGCATACAAAAAAATTCTGCGGAATGTACCGCAGGGCATTCTGCCGCAGGGTAATTACAACGCCTTTCGGCTTTTGGGCGACGATGACAAGGTGAAAGAAGTTACAAGGCTGCTGCAAAAGTCGAGCGTCACGAATACAACGATTCTTTTGACCGGCGAAAGCGGAACAGGCAAAACCTTTATCGCCGGAGAAATCCATAAGGCGAGCAGAAGGAGCAACGGTCCGTTTATTCATGTCAATTGCGCGGCGATTCCCTACAACCTGATGGAAAGCGAGCTGTTCGGCTATGAGGAGGGCGCGTTTACCGGCGCGAAGAAGGGCGGCAAAAAGGGCTATTTTGAGATGGCCTACGGCGGCACTCTGTTTTTGGATGAAATCGGAGAAATTCCGTTTCAGCTGCAGGGAAAGCTCCTGGAAGTCCTGCAGAGCAAAACCTTCTTCCATGTGGGCGGCACGCGCCAAATGACATCGGATGTGAGACTCATCGCGGCGACCAACAAAAATTTAAAAGAAATGGTAAGAGAAAAACGCTTTCGCGAAGACCTGTTCTATCGCATCAACGTGTTCCCGATTGATATTCCGCCGCTCAGAGAAAGACGCGGCGGGCTCTACAGCATCGTGATGGATATTCTGCCGGACGTGTGCAACCGGCTTGGCATCGAGCCGCTGGTGCTGAGCAGCCAGGCCTACAAAAAAATCCTGCAGTACCCATGGCCCGGCAATATTCGGGAACTGGAGAACGTCTTGGAAAAAGCAGCAATTTTATCTGACGGTAAAATCATCTTGCCGGATGACGTGCTGCTCCCGGATGCTGCTGACAGCTTTATGGCGGTGCCGGCTACCCTGCAGGAAATCAAGGAGAGCGCGGAGCGGAACGCAATCGTGAACGCGCTCAGACTGTATCAGGGTGATAAGGAAAAGGCCGCGGAATATCTGGCCATCGGGAGAACCAACATCTTCGACAAGATTAAAAAATACCATATTCGGACGGATGAGGTGGAGTCATGTTTTTAGACAAAATGAAGGACAGAATCGGCGATTTTGAAGGCAAGCTCGGAATTTGCTACATTGACATCAATTCGCGAGCCGGATTTACGGCGGGAAACTGTGACGTTTTTCCTGCCTCCGGCATCATCAAGCTGCTGATTTTGATTGAAGCTTTCAAACGGCTGAATGAGGGAGAAATCAACAAAAATGACACCTATATCTTAAAAACGGACGATTATCCAAAGATCAGAGAAAAATCGTTCAGCGCGCTGGAGCATATTCATATCGGCGCGGAGCTTACCATAGAAGATTTGTATAAACTGAACGTGATTGTCAGCGATAATATGGCGTTCAATATCCTGCTGAAACTGTTCGGCAAGGACGCGGTCAATGACACGCTGCAGGAATTCGGGTTTAAAAAAACAAGAATCAATCGGGCGATCAACGACTACGCGGAGATTACGAAGGGCGTACAGAATTACGTGTCCGTACAAGAGATGGCGAATCTGCTTCTGCGCATGTATGAAGGACAGATTATTTCCAACGCGGCCTCAAAGGAAATGCTGGAGATTCTGTGTGAACACCAAAAGACATCGCCGCTGACCTACAATTTTCTTGAAAGCATGAAAATCGCGCATCAGAGCGGGTATGACGATAATGAGATCCATGACATGGGAATCGTCTATGGAGAGAACCCATTTATTCTGTGCATGGCCTCCAGTGTTCCGAATACCAAAAACGCGGAGAGCGTGATGCGGGACATCACCATGATGTGTTATCAAAACTCGAACAAAGAGAGTCCGCGTTTGCGGACTGAATCCGAATTCGCGGACTCGATGAGACATAGCTTTTGACCTGCCGCTTGCGTTCGCGCGCACGATTTGGAAGAAGAAACAAAAACAGATACTCTACCCAAAACCCGCTGAATTTCGCGGGTTTTTAATTTTTAACAGCTTCTGAACAAGAGATGGCCACGGCGCGCGTGGAAGCCGCCGCACGGAAGAATCCAAAATGGCACGCATTTTGCTTTTTTATTGGTGACGGGGCGAAAACAGGATTTGAGAGCAAGAACTTATTCCTTAACTTTATGATTTATTGCGAACATGCTATTGTAGGAGGATTAGAAATGGAAACCGCAAAAAAGAAAAAATTTGTCATGCCAGATACACTCATTATCGTGGCAGCCGTTGTTCTTCTTGTAGCGATCCTTTCATGGATCATTCCATCCGGTACATACGACTATGAACAGATGGAAGCCGCGGGAAGAATGAGAGATGTAGCAATTGACGGAACCTATCACGTGATTGATAAGTCTGAGGTAACAACCACAGGCTTCCTTGGATTCTTCAGCTCCCTTTACAGAGGCTGTGTGGAGGCCGCGGATGTCATCTTCATGATTCTCTGCTGCTGCGGAACCTTCGGCGTACTCGTAAAGACAGGCGCTTTTCACGCCGGCATCGGCACCATTCTCAAAAAGCTCCACGGCAAGGAAATCCTTTTGGTTCCTGTTCTGATGCTGGTGTTCGGACTTGGCGGCTCCATCTTCGGTATGGCGAGTGAATTCTATGGATTTTATCCTTTGATCGTCGGACTTGGCGTCGCGCTCGGTTATGACGCGATGTTCGGCTTTGCGATTATCGCCTGCGGAGAATTCATCGGCTTTATGGGTGCGACCTTAAACCCTTATTCCGTCGGTATCGCGCAGACGATTGCCGGTGTGGAGCTCTACTCCGGAACAGGCTTCAGAGTTGTCTGCTTTGCGGTCTTTATGACGATCGCGATCACCTATGTGCTTCTTTACGGAAGAAAAATCAAGAAGAATCCGGAGCTCTCTGTTGTCTACGGAGAAACAAATATTCACGCTTTTAACAGAGATGAGCTGAATGACTATAGCTTTACAGCAAAGGACGGTCTGGTACTGCTGGACGTTGTGGTAACATTGGTTATCCTGATGTGCGGACTGATTAACTGGGGATGGGATTTCCCGCAGCTTTGCGGTCTGTTCCTGATTATGTCCATGGTAGCAGCAGGCATCCACAAATGGTCTCCGAACAAGTGGTGCGCGGAATTCATCGACAGTGCCAAAACAGCGCTTTGGGGCTGTGTATTAACCGGCGTCGCGAAAGCGATTACGGTTGTTATGCAGGACGCCATGATCATGGATACCGTTATCTACAGCCTTTCCAACCTGCTTAAGAGCGCGCCGCAGGCCTTATCCGCGCAGTTCATGCTGGTTGTACAGACCTTGATTAACTTCTTTATTCCGTCCGCGACCGGTCAGGCGGCGGCTACCATGCCGATCATGGCACAGCTCGCTGACATCATCGGACTTTCCAGACAGACAGCGGTTCTTGCCTTCCACTTCGGTGACGGTCTGTCCAACATTTTCTGGCCGACGGCAGATATCGTTATTATCTGTGGCCTGGGTGGAATCTCGCTTCAGAAATGGTACAAATGGTTTACGCCGCTTTTCCTGATCCTGTTCCTGGCACAGGCAGTACTGGTGGGCATCGCCGCGGGAATCGGATATTAAAACGCATAATCCGACAAATTTTTATAGATCAAGGCAGGCTTTCTTCGCATTGTCTGCCTTGGTTTTAAAAACAAAAAATCGGCTTGGAGGATAGCAAATGGATGCGGGAATCAATATTTTTAGAAATGTTTTAAAAAAGAGCTTCTCTTTTTCGGGACGAATTGACAGGAGACAATATTGGCTGTTCATACTGTTGATGCTTGTCATCATGGCTGTTTGCGCGTGGTTTACGAATAAAATTCCGAGCCTTCCGCTGTGGCAGATTTTTGCGATTCTCATGCTGCTCCCCTATGTGAGCGCAACCGCAAAGCGGCTTCACGATATCGATAAAAGCGGCTTTTGGTTTTTGAGTATCCTGGTTCCTGTCTTTGGCTGGATTTATCTGTTCGTGCTCACCATAGAAAACGGTGAGGATAGCACGAATCGATATGGATATCCGCAGGATTGGGCCGTCGAAAAAAATGTAACAGAGGAATTATGAGGAGAGAAAACATGGACATAGAAAGAAAAGGCAACTTGGTTCGGCTGTTGGACATCGACTCGGATTTTATCATAGATCTTCGATACGCCACCGCGGACAATTTTACCGGACAAAAAGTCTATCAGTCCGGCGAATGCTGGATTGACGAGCATACCGCCGCGATTTTGATTCAAGCCAAAAACATCTTTCGCGCGGATGGCTATCGCGTGAAAGTTTGGGACGCCTACAGACCGATTCGCGCCCAAAAAAAATTCTGGGAAATCATGCCAAATGATGATTTCGTCGCGCGGCCGCCGGAAGTATCGAAGATGACGAGCTTTCGGCATACGCATATGAACGGTCAGTGCGTTGATCTGACGCTGACGGATCTTGACGGAAACGATATCGAGATGCCTTGTCCGTTCGACACGATGGATGGGAGAGCCTCCCTCGCGTGTCCGGATAATCCGCCGGCAGGCACAAAAAACGGAGAATACCTGAAACGAGTCATGGAATCCGTAGGTTTTGAGGCGTACGATGGCGAGTGGTGGCATTTTTATGATGTATCCACCCAGCCGGTGCCGTACACTGACTATGAGATTTAAGCAAAACACGCAGGGCTGCCTTGTCTGTGATTAACAGAAAAAAAGCAGCCCTGCTTTTTTGGTGCTTTAGCGGCAATAAAGGGGCTGTCGCTCTGGTCGATGAATTTCATCAGCTGTGCGACAGACCCTTTTATTTGAGAAATGGAAAGTCATGGTTTTGCGTCCGTCTTGACAGTTTAGATAATAAAAAGTATAATTAGTTATACAAATCATACCAACACTGCTAAGGATGCAGCAATTTCACAAATCGGAAAGAAGGTAATTGCATGGACGGACCAAAAGGAAAATACGCATGGACGGCAACGGTTGGCGAAAAGGGTCAGATTGTGATCCCCAAGCAGGCGAGAGACATATTCGGTATTAAACCGGGCGATACGCTGCTTCTGCTGGGTGATGAGGCGCGGGGCATTGCGATCCCGCCTAAAGGGGCTTTTGCAGAACTGTTTCAGGCGGCTTTCGCGGAGCAGGGCGCAGGGCAGGCACCCGGGAAAGGTACAGTGCAGGAGCCTGCACAAAACCAGGAGCAAGCCCCTGGGAAAGATACATCACATGCGCTTACACAAGGCCTAAAGCAGGGGCCTGAGAAAACGGAGGACTGAGGGATGAAAAAGATTGCCGTATTTTGCATTCCCGCGCACGGGCATACCAATCCGATGCTCCCGGTCGCAGAGGAGCTTGTTCACCGGGGCGATGAAGTCCGGTTCTATTCTTTCGAGGATTTTCGAAAAAAAATCGAGCAAACCGGCGCAGCCTATGTTTCCTGCGACGCCTATCTGCCGAAGCTGCAGACCGCAGAAGAACGAAAGCTCAAAAACGTATCGACGACCGAAATGTCGATTCAGGACATTCGTATCACGCTTGCGATGAACGATTTCCTGCATGCGGAGTTTGAAAGCTTCCGGCCGGATGTGGTCTATGCGGATTCCGTCTGCTTCTGGGGCAAGCTGAACGCATGGAAGCACAAGATCCCGCTGGTCGTCTCAACGAGCACCTTTGCCTTTAATCAGCAGTCCTCGCAGTATATGAAAAACAGCCCGCGGGAGCTCGCTGCTCTCGTGCTAGGTCTGCCCAAAATCAAGCGGGAGCTGAACAAGCTGAAACCTTACGGCTACCCGGATAAAAGCGTGCTCGCGCTGGTGCAGAGCGATCATGACACGGATTCAATTGTTTATACCTCGCGGAAGTTTCAACCTTGTGCGGAGAGCTTTTCCGCACATTATGCGTTCGTCGGACCGTCAATCTTCTGCAAGACGGCGCCGGATAAGAAGCACGACCGACCGCTGGTGTACATCGCGCTGGGTACGGTCATCAATGAGCGACCGGATTTTTATCAAAAATGTATCGACGCGCTGCGGGAGGAACCAGTGGATGCTGTGATCTCCTGCGGGAAATCGGTGGACGTCGAGGCTTTAGGCATGCTGCCGGAGCATGTGCGCGTCTACGCGTCTGTTGATCAGCCGGAGGTCCTTGCAAAAGCGAATGTTTTCCTCACTCACTGCGGGATGAACAGCGTTTCGGAGAGTCTGTACATGGCAACGCCGATGGTCCTGTACCCGCAAACCAACGAGCAGCGGGCGGTCGCAAGGCGTGTCCGGGAGATTGGCGCCGGGCTGGAGCTGCAGGAGGACTCAGCAGTCGGCATCCGGGCGGCAGTCAGGGAGATTCTCAGCGCGCCGGCTTACGCAAAAGCCGCGCAGGACTGCGCCGAAGATTTTCGAAGCTGCGGCGGCGCGACAGAAGCGGCGGACTTTATCGAAAATGCACCGCATATACTCTGAAAATAGAACGATTGATGACAAAAGTCGATTTATATTCCGAAATGAGAACATAAATTGACTTTTTGCATAGAATACTCTATAATGGGAACAATTAGGAACAGGAGGTGATTCGCGTGGTTGAACGGAAGGAATATTTAGAACACTTGATACAATGGAAGGATGAACAGGTCATCAAGGTTGTTACCGGCATCCGCAGATGCGGGAAGTCCACCCTGCTTTTGCAATATCAGGAATGGCTGAAAGCAAGTGGGGTTTCTGACGAACAAATCGTCACGATCAATTTTGAAGAGCTTGAATATGAAGAACTGCAGGACTACAAAAAGCTGTATGCTTATCTTAAAAACCGTTTGTGCAAAGGGAAGATGACTTACATTTTTCTGGACGAGATTCAGAAGGTTTCCGCTTTTGAGAAGGTGGTAGATAGTTTGTATGTAAAGCCACAGGTGGACCTTTACGTGACCGGTTCCAATGCCTACATGCTTTCTGGCGACCTTGCAACGCTGCTGACAGGGCGATATGTAGAGATCAAAATGCTGCCGCTTTCTTTTTATGAATTTTTGGAGGTCACCGGAAGCGGGCAAGAGCAGGGATTATCAGAATATATGCGGGATGGCGGACTGCCGTATGTTGCTGTCATGGACCGCACGCCGGAAAAGGTGGATACCTATTTAGAGGGAATTTACAATACAGTAATTGTAAAGGATATTGAAGATCGGCAGGCTCGGAAAGAAAGTGATTCGGATAAACGAAAAATCAACGACATTCTGCTGCTCAAGACGATCGCAAAGTATCTGGCAAGCATTGTCGGAAATCCGGTTTCGATTCGGAGTATCACGGATTATTTCATTTCAAACGGAAGAAAGATTTCTCCGAATACCGTCAGTGACTATGTAGAGGCGCTAACGGAATCATTCATCTTCTATCCTGCGGAACGATTCGATATTATCGGCAAGCAGCTGCTGAAAGCAAATCGGAAGATGTATATCGTAGACCTTGGCCTGCGAAATCATATTTTGCCGCGCAGACAGTACGACCTCGGATTTTCTTTGGAAAATATCGTATACTTTGAACTTCTGCGGCGCGGATACCGCGTCATGATCGGCAAGGTCGGCAGCACTGAAGTGGATTTCGTCGCTGAAAAGCAGGGAGCCTACACCTATTTTCAGGTTACGGCAGATATGACAGCACAAGAGACCTTTGAACGAGAGATGAAGCCGCTTCGGCGCATCCGAGATAACTATGAGAAGATCGTCCTGACCGGCGATAGGCTTACGCTCGGAAACTACGACGGCATTCAGGTCAAATACCTGCCGGATTGGCTGTTAGAAAAATAGCAGCGCTTGATTTGCGACTAATTCGCATATTGATAAAGGAAATCTCATGCAGTATAATAATTTGCGAACAGATTGCAAATTGGAGGCGTAGCGGATGGCAAAATATCTGACACGGCAGCGCAAGCGGCTTTTGGAATATCTTTCCGAGCATACAGACGAGCAAATAAGCGCGCGGCAGATCGCCGAAGATCTGGCAGCGGATCAGATCAGCATCAGCGCTGTTTACCGCAACATCTCCGCTTTGGAGGAAGAGGGACTTCTCAAACGCAGCGTGCGGGAAGGGACAAGAGTATTCATTTAGGACAGCAGGAAGCGAGGCAGCCGATTTCTTTGGCGATTTTGTTAGCGAACCGGTTGTCTTTCAAACGGAGCTGAATCAAAATTCTCTCGGCGCAAGAAAGATGTTTCCCTTTTTGGTGTTCAGTTGTGGTAGAACGTGCATGATCCATAGTGATGACTCCTTTGGTGATTGTTGATATAGCACCTACATTCTACCACAGAAGCATGGCTATGGATTTTTTATTTTATTGTTCAACTTGATTATACAATCAACCTTCCATATTTGTACTTTAGATTTGCATGTTTGTCGAAAATCATCAAAGAGCTTTTTTCCCTTGATGCTAAAGTAAAAGTGGACACGGAACGGTAGAAAAATGTCGATTCCGAGAGTATACTTGGAGTGGAGATTGTCGTGAAGCTTTTGTGAGGACCAAAGGTTCGACCGAAAGCTCCACGGTGGGCACAGAGGTACCCTCGGCGCGGCGACTACCAGAAAGGAGGCTACTATGGGAAAGCATTTGGATCCCTTGCAAAAGGAATTTCTGATTAGGAGGTATCTATCGAATCCGGAAACAAAGCTCTCGGATTTCTGTGATGCCAACGGCATATCGGATGGAGTGTTCAAGAAATGGATGAAGCAATATGAAACACAGGGTCTGGAAGGATTGTCCAGAGCCGATGCACAGACAGGAGATGTGCTGCCGGTATCACCAGATCCATGTCGCGGGCGGGAAAGCCAACGGACAATCCGGTTAACGAATCCTTGAACGGGTGGATTAAAGAGGAACTGTTCATCGACTTCAAACTCAATACGTGCAGAAGCAGGGAAGAATTCATCGACACGATTGAGCACTATGTGAAGTTCTACAATAAACAGAGGCCCTGCTATGCCCTTGGGTATGATATACCGGATAACGATTACCACCGGTACCAACGGGGAGAACTGGAGAGAAAAGACACCTTTTCCAAGAGAAATCTGACAGAGGAACCGAAGTTCGTCGAAAGACGAAGAAGGAAGGACAAAGAAAACGAGTAATTGGAAAGTCTGCATCCATCGTGTCCACTTCCATAAATGAAAAAACATAGAAAACGCTTTCTATGTCCACAAACGAAAACGGAAATCAGAGGAAAAATGCTCTGGTGTCCACAAATGAAAACACTATATCATAAAAAATGTTTTTTGTGTCCACTAGACTTGACAAGTATAAGCCGGGGGAAAATAAGGCACGGCATACACCGCATGATTTAAAAACAACGCTTTCCTGGCATCAGCACGATCCTGCGACTGGAGCATAGTGTATTTTAAATAGCTGGACTGTATTTTCATTTTATGGCATAATGAGCTTGAGGTGACCTTGAAATGTTGATTAATTCTAATGATACAGATATTATACTGGTTGATAACAGCGGTCAGATCATATATGACGACATCGGTAATTATCGCTATTTTCAACTGGGAATGGAAAGTGCCGTAGGAAAGAATATAAGGGATTTATTTCGAGATCTTCCGGAAAGCTATCCATTGATCCGATCATGTAAAAAAGGCGAGACAATTGAAAATTTCAAAGAGATTCTTACTGCCAGCAGTGGCATCAGACTCACAAAAGCCGGCTCGTGTTACCCCGTTTATGATGGGGAAGAGCTTGTCGGGGCTATAGAAGTAGGAAAATTTTATTACGGTAAAGAAAATATGCGCGAAATCGAACAGCATTCGGAACATATGCTTTACCGTAAAAATCAGACACGATACATTCTCGATGACATTATCTCTCAGGATCCTGCGATGATAAAAATAAAATCAGAGATCAGCAATATTGCTCTTTCAAACGCCAATGTCCTGATCTATGGAAAAACAGGAACAGGCAAAGAACTTGTGGCACAGGCGATTCACAATTCAAGCCGAAGATATGCTAAAAAGTTTCTTTCCCAGAACTGCAGTGCCATTCCGGAAAGTCTTCTCGAAAGCATACTTTTCGGCACTACAAGAGGAAGCTTTACAGGCGCAGTAGATGGTATGGGGCTATTCGAGGAAGCAGAAGGCGGAACAGTTTTTTTGGATGAAATCAATTCCATAAGTCCGGAAATGCAGGCAAAGCTGCTTAAAGCAATCGAAAGCAAGCGAATTCGCCGCATAGGTTCTGACAAGGAAACCTATGTTGATTTCCGTGTTGTTGCCGCCGTAAATGAAGATATCGTTGAATTGATCAGATCCAAAAGACTGCGTCTGGACCTCCTTTATCGTTTGGCTGTGGTGTATATCAGACTCCCGAATCTGGCAGAGCGTGAAGGGGATATTGATTTACTCACACGTCATTTTATCGATTATTTTAATGAAAAGACCCAATCAAACATCAGATATCCCTCGGAAGATATCATGAGAATATTCAGAAATTACAGCTGGCCCGGAAATATCAGAGAATTGAGAAATATCATTGAAGGTGCTTTTGCTTTTGCTGAAAACGGCAAAATAGATATGGATGATATCCCGTCCTATGTTCTGGAATGCGAGCGTGCAGATAACGTGAAAACAATCAGCGAAAATGGACTCAGAGAGCATATGGCAAATATGGAAAAAAACATTGTTTTGGAAGCATTTAACATGAAACACGGCAATACATCTGAAACTGCAGACCTGCTTGGCATATCAAAGCAGCTTCTGAAGTACAAACTGGATTCCTATAAGAGGCAGAACGATGAAGATCAACAGTGATTTTAAAGATATAACGATAGTAAACAAAGCAGGAAATATTGAATATATCAAAGTCTGTAATTCTGATTTCTTTGGCTTCCTGCCGGATGAAAGCATAGGGAAAAACTTCTACCAGATATATACCAATGTTCATCAGGAAACCAGCACCTTCATGCGCGCTATTTACAATGGCGAGGTTTTCCATAATCATTCGCAGATTCTTGAAACTCTGGACGGAAGGATAATAAGGCAATACGAAGACGTATACACCATAAAAAGATATGATGAAACTGTTGCCGCTATGGAACTTGCCAACTATGATGAACATGCAGATATCATAAAATCTGTAGATGAAAAACAGAGGAAAGAAAAAGACGAGACTTTCAGCCTTGAATCCCTTGTCGGCAGTTCACAGGAAATGATGAAGCTGAAAAGAAAAATTTCGAAAATTGCCGATGCAGATTCATCCGTACTGATTATGGGACAAACCGGAACCGGTAAGGAGTTGGCTGCGCGAGTGATCCATGCGTGCAGTAATCGCAGGAATTCTCCTTTTATCTATGTTAACTGCAGCGCTTTACCCGAAAATCTTCTGGAAGGTCTTCTATTCGGAATCGAGAAAGGCAGCTTTACTGATGCAGAGAAAAAAGACGGTCTCTTTAAACTAGCCGATAATGGTACCATTTTTCTTGATGAGATGGATTCCATGCCACTCAGCATTCAAGCCAAACTGTTAAAGGCCATTGAAGAAAAATCCATTCGGCCCTTAGGCAGCAATCAGGTTATCTATGTTAATGTTCGTATAATCGCTGCCTCTGGCAGCGATGCAAAAAAGATCCTTGAAAACAGAAAAATTCGTTCCGATCTGTTTTTCAGGCTGTCTGTCATTCAGTTCAATCTGCTGCCGCTTCATGACAGAGGCAGTGACGTACTGGAAATAGCAGATCACTATGTGAAGGTCTTCAACGAAAAACATCACCGTGACGTGAAAGGATTCTCTGCCGAGGCTCGTAATCTTCTTATGAAACATGACTGGCCGGGCAATGTCAGGGAACTTAAAAATGTTGTGGAAGGTTTTTTTGCCATAAGCAACAAAAACACCATTGACGAAAGTGATATTCAGCAATATATTGAGATGGGGAATACGCTCTTTCATCCTGACATCGGCAGCCGATGCCCGGAGCTTCAGAAATTTGTATCCAGCGGACTTAATCTCAGAGAATATCTGCAGCATGAAGAATCACGTCTCATAAGCGAAGCCTTGAGGCATACCGGAGGCAATCTTTCTAAAGCATCAAAAGAGCTGAAGATTTCGCCTGCACTTCTCAGATATAAAATCAACAACAATAAGGGTTTTGGAGAGTAAAAGAATTTATTTTACTCTCTTTATTTATTTCTCTTTTGATATATGGATCCGATCGGATAATTTTTTTTATTTTTAAAATAATTTTTTTTAAAAGTCCGACAATATTTTAATCAAATCCGAATCAGTATGTCAGAAAATGTTGAAATTTCAACATTGCTATAGTATTTGACAAAAATGGCATGTTTATTGCTATTCTATTTGAAGCAAGAGGGGAGAGAAAAGGAGGATGTATATGACTTTGCTTGGTAAAATAGACCGGACTGTGCTTAATCGTGAACTGGAATACTGGCATATTCCGGGAATCGCAGTCGGAGTTACAAGACGCGGTTTCCCGGATGAGGTATTATGCGCAGGCTTCAGAGATAAAGAGCTTGGCCTTTCTTTTAATGAAGACACAATATTCGGTATCGCATCATGTTCGAAATCAATGAATTCTGCTTTAATCGCTATGCTGGCAGATGAAAAGAAAATTGATATAGATGTTCCTGTAAGAGAATATGCGCCGGAGCTCCGTATGTTTGATTCAGAAGCAGATGAAAAAATGACATTGAGGGATATGCTCTGCCACAGAACCGGAATGGGAGGATACGACATATTATGGCCCGAACCAAAAGGCAGAGAAGACGTCGCAAAAAGAATCAGATATCTGAAACCCAATGAAAGATTCCGGGAAAAAGCGCAATACAGCAATTTGTTTTATGCACTTACCGGTTATGTGATTGAACAGGCAACAGGAAGATCCTGGAACAGCCTGATGAAAGATTACATATTCGAACCGCTGGGAATGACGCGTACGCACTGCCTTGCCGATGACATCATTTCTGACAGCAATCACGCACAGCCGTATCAGATGATTAATGACAAAGTGGTCAAGCTTCCTTTCTGGCGGATGGACATGGCAGGACCGGCGGCATCAGTGGGAAGCAGCATAAAAGACATGCTGAAGTGGATAAGGTTTCATATAGACGGAGGAAAAAATTCCTCCGGAAGCCAGCTGGTAAGCACTGAGAACTTTAACCGCATGCATCAAAAGCACATGTACTTTGACGATTCAGGGCGTCCCGATGATGATGTTAGTAAATGTGACGGATATGGTCTGGGCTGGCAGACTGGTACATATCGCGGTCATCCTCTGCAAAAGCACTCAGGAAAAATCAACGGTTACAGCAGTCTTCAGGCTTATCTTCCTGAAGACGGGATCGGGATCGTACTGATGCATAATCTGCATGCACCGGCAGATGATATTTTCTACCCGCTGATGTATGCAATACTGGATCATAATCTGGGTTTTCCTGAGGAAGACTGGTTCGGCAGATTTCAAGATAAATCCGTAAAACCTGATCCGAGTAAATACAACTGGTGCTTTGTGGATATGACATCAGATAAACTGGACAAGGAGACAAAAGGCTCCCCGTTTGAATATAACATTTGTGACTGGCTGGGCTCTTATGCAGATAAAGGATACGGAGAACTTGCATTGCTGAATCCCTCCGAAGACAGCTATATTGTCCGCTATAGAGACCAATCTCTGAAACTGCACCACTGGGGAGAAAATCAGTTCTGGCTGGAAGGCGTCAAAGCTGACACAGAAACAAGAAAGGTTCCTGTCCGGCTGCTTAACGAGAATGACGTACCGGCAATCTCCATATGGTATGAACAGATGTACGAGCCGGTTATATTCAGAAAAAGATAGGTACAACTTAAGTTGATATATCTAATAATAATTTAAAGGAGGAGTAAAAATGAGTAATAAAAACAACTCATCTTCTGAGCCTGTACAGCTTAAAAGAGAAATAGGCGTATTTGGCGGAATCAGCATTATCGGCGGAATTATGATCGGTTCCGGTATTTTCTATCTTGGTTCTTATGTATTGCAAAGAACCAACATGAGCTTCGGCTGGGCACTCGTTTGCTGGATTATAGGCGGCATCGTATCCCTGCTTGGCGGGTTATGCTTCGCGGAGCTCGGAGCATCTGATCCAAAAGCCGGAGGAATGATTGTATATTTAAACAAGGCATTCCACCCGGCAGTAGGATACAGCAACGGCTTTACAACCTGGGTTCTGAGCGGCTCCGGTTCTATCGCGGCCCTTGCGATCGCATTGCCTACCGCATTAAACAGTGTGGTATCTCTGTCAGATGCTGCTGTAAAAGCTATTGCAATCGTGTTAATCTTAGTACTTACAGTTTACAACTGCTTTGGAATCAAGGCCGGAACCATTCTCCAGAATGTATCGATGATTGCGAAACTTATCCCGATTGCAGTGATACTTTTAGCCGGCCTCTTTTTAGGAAAACAGTCACCGGACTTATCTCTTGCAACAGAAAGCACACCGACAAGCTTCGGCGGAATTATCGGTATGATCGCCTTTGCCACAGTTGCAACATTATGGGCATACGAAGGCTGGACCAATTTAAATGCTCTGGCAGAAGAAATCAAAGAACCGGGAAAAAGTCTCCCAAGAGCTCTTATCATAGGAATCTCAGCGATTACGATAATCTATGCCTTATTCAATTTTTCTATTTATAAAGTTCTTCCTGCAGATCAGATCTCAACAATGATAGAGAACGATAATCTGTATCTGGGAACAGAAGTTGTCAAAACTATTTTCGGAAGAGCGGGCGGAGCACTTATTCTTGCGACACAGATCATTGCCATTTTCGGTTCACTCAACGGAATGATTATCGCTTTTCCTAGAAACTACTATGAAATGGCCAGAGATGGACACTTCTTCAAGAGCCATGCAAAATTACATCCGAAATATGCGGTACCGCACGCAGCGTTTATTTCACAAGCCGTAATTTCCATTATCCTTGTATTATGCAGAAATCTTGACCAGCTGACTTCCCTCGTTGTATTCTCGTCTATGATTTACAATCTGATGGTAATCATTGCGGTTCTGGTATACAGAAAGAAGTTTCCTGATTTAGAAAGACCTTATAAAGTATGGGGATATCCTGTAACAGTAATTATTACAATCATAATATTTACTGCACTTGCTGTTAATACATTAATCGAAGATCCTTTGACTGCTGTAATAGGACTTGTAGTTCCAATCGCCGGAGTGATTGTATGGTGGATATTTGATCGCAGGCTCAAGAGAGGTACGTCGAATGAAACAAGCGCTCATTAACGGGAAAATCTATATCGAAAAGGGAACCTTCGAGGAAGCTGTTCTGATTGATGAAGACAAAATTCTCAAAACCGGCAGCAACGGAGAAATCCTCGCATCGGCCGGAGCAGACTGTAAAGTCTACGACTGCGGTGGAAAAACCGTATTGCCCGGACTCAATGATTCACATCTGCATTTGCTTCAGGTGGGCATGATGCTGAATATGGCACCTATAGATAAAAGCAGGTCTATCGAGCACATGATCGAAATATGCAAGACATACATGAAAGAAAACCCAGAGCGTGTAAAAAAATCTTTACACGCTCTGGGATGGAATCAGGAATTGTTTACAGAAGGTGAGAAACGTATGCCCACCAGATACGACCTCGATCATATCAGCACTGAAATTCCGATTGTTCTGGAAAGAATATGTGGTCATGCCGTCAGTGTAAACAGTCGGATTCTGGAAATGGCAGGCATAACCTCGGAAAACCATTGCTTTGAGGGTGGAGAATTTCTTCTGGACGAATGCGGTGAACCTAACGGCATATGTACAGAAAATGCTGCGGAATACATCAAGACCTTTCTTCCTGCCAAGGAAACACAGGAAATTGAACAGGATCTGCTTGCAGCAATGAAGTATTGCGTAGAGCATGGGATCACAAGTGTACAGAGCAATGATGTCGGAAATTCTTTCGGTGAACCCAAGCAGCTCAATCATATTCTTCAGTCAATTTACCATGATGGCAAAGCACTTCTGAGATATCACAGTCAGGCTACCTATAGGAGTATACCCGAATTCGAAGCGTTCCTCGAAAACGATTGGAAAAACAACCGATGCGGTCACGATTCATGGCTGACGCAGGGAACTCTCAAATTGTTCAAGGATGGAAGTCTGGGTGCCAAAACTGCTATGATGAAAAACGGATACATAGATGAAAAAGATAACCACGGTGTCGATTGCCTGCCGAAGGAGGAACTTGAAAAAATGTGTGTGCTGGCTTCACAGCACGGAGTACAGGTTGCAGTGCACTGCATTGGAGATAAAGCCATCGAGGAGACGATCGACTGTTTCGAAAAAGGGTTTATCGACAAGAAAAACAAACTCAGACATGCTATCGTTCATTGTCAAATAACCGACAAAAACCTTCTGGACAGAATCATCAAGGAAGATATTTCCGTACTCGCACAGCCGGTATTCATAGACTTTGACATGAATATCGTAGAAAGCCTTTGCGGCAAAGAACTTGAAGAAACTTCATATGCTTTTGGCACATTGTTAAAAAACGGAGTCCATCTTTCATACGGAACCGACAGCCCGGTGGAAGACTGTAATCCTTTTGATAATATCTACATGGCAGTGACCAGAAAAAACAGAGCCGGCAAGCCGGAGGGCGGATATAATCCGAAAGAATGCGTGGATATTGAAACAGCAATCGACGCGTACACGATGGAAAGCGCTTATAATCAGTTCCAGGAGGACAAAAAAGGGCGTTTGAAACCGGGATACGATGCAGATCTTACGGTTATCGACAGGGATATCTTTACTTGTGATAAATCTGAGATAAGAAACATACTTCCTGTCTTGACCATGACAGGAGGAAAAATAGTTTACCAAAAATATTAACAGCTCTTTATCTTTTTAGCGGCCGGACGCTGGCAGAGGTCTAACGCTGCAGGTGATTTGAGCAAACACAACAGAGTATGTACAGAATTCATTCTGGTTTTGCATACTCTGTTTTTATTATGGAGTGTCCAGCAAAGCAGGACCACACTTGCTTTTGGGATGACTGCGGCAAATATTCGTTCCGAAGCGAGCGAAATCAACAAAGAACTGAAGGCAGCCGACGGGGCGGAAGTGTGATGAGAGATGGGATTTCTGAAAGCAAATGAAGACGCCCCATAGAGAGTTAATATTTCAGGAGGTTCACAAAAATAGCAACGCTTGATTTGCGACTAATTCGCATATTGACAAAGGAAAGATCGTGCAGTATAATAATTTGCGAATAGATTGCAAATTGGAGGCATAGCGGATGGCAAAATATCTGACGCGGCAGCGCAAGCGGCTTTTGGAATATCTTTCCGCGCATACAGATGAGCAAATAAGCGCGCGGCAGATCGCCGAAGATCTGGCAGCGGATCAGATCAGTATCAGCGCTGTTTACCGCAACATCTCCGCTTTGGAGGAAGAAGGACTTCTCAAACGCAGCGTGCGGGAAGGGACAAGGGAAGTCTTTTACCAATATATTGCGTCAGAAGAATGCAAAGACAGCCTGCACCTAGCCTGCCGCGTCTGCGGAAAGAGTATTCATTTAGGAGAGCAGGAAGCGACGCAGCTGATTCGCGGAACATTAGAAAGCACTGGCTTTCAGATTGATAAAACGGAAACGATCCTGTACGGCGTTTGTGCCGATTGCAGAAAATAGAGGGGTGGTGAGCAGGATGGAAAAGAAAAAGAGAATCGCAGCAGCATTTCTTGCTGTGACGATCTTGCTTGTTCTGCTCTTTTCTGCCGCTTTTATTGCCGCAGAAGCTGATCACGACTGCTCAGGTGAAAACTGCCCGATCTGCGATCAGATCACTGTCTGCCAAAACATTCTGAAGACCTTTTCGCTTGCTGTATGCATCGCAGCCTTTCCTGCGGTGTTTAGTTATACGCTGTGCAGGGGGAGTTTTGCCTGTGCAGATGCCATTCCAAGAAATACTTTGGTTTCCCTCAAGGTGAAATTGACAAATTAAAAATGAGGACATTTTACAAGGGCATGAGCCTATCTGTTTCGGATAGGCTTTTTCGGCGCTGGCCGCTGCCCTTGTATTTTTGCGCCTATTTTTCAGTTTTACGATCATTTTGGAGGTAACAAAGACGATGAAAAAAATAATTGCGCTGCTGCTTGCGCTTATGATGGCAGTCGGCATGCTTGCCGGCTGCGCAAAGCAGAACGATGATGATACGAATGCTACAACTGACAAGCTGAGCATTGTCACCACGATTTTTCCTGAATACGACTGGGTCAAAGCAGTCCTTGGCGATCAGGCAGATCACGCTGACATCACGATGCTGCTGGATAACGGGGTTGACCTGCACAGTTATCAGCCTACCGCTGATGACATTGTTAAAATTTCCGATTGCGACTTGTTCCTCTATGTCGGCGGTGAGTCCGAAGGCTGGGTCGAGGATGCGCTGAAAAACGCAACAAACAAGGATAGGAAGGTCATCAACTTACTGGATGTGCTAGGTGACAAGGTCAAGAGCGAAGAAGTGGTTGAAGGTATGCAGGAGGAAGAACACGAACACGAGGAAGGCGAAGCGCATGAGTACGAAGAAGGCGAAGCGCATGAGCACGAAGAGGAAGCTGACGAGCATGTCTGGCTCTCTCTGAAGAACGCCGAAGTACTGGTCGGTGCGATTTCCAATGCCTTGCAGGAGCTGGACGCTGAGAACATGGAGATCTATGCGGCGAATGCTGATGCGTACATGAAAAAGCTGTCTGCCCTTGATGCAGAGTATCAAACGGCTGTAGACAACGCAACCTGCAAGACCGTTCTGTTCGGCGACCGTTTCCCGTTCCGCTATCTGGTGGATGACTACGGTCTGAACTACTATGCCGCTTTCGTTGGCTGCTCCGCCGAAACGGAAGCCAGCTTTGAAACGATTTCGTTCCTTGCAAAGAAGGCAGACGAATTAAAGCTGCCTTGTGTGCTGACCATTGAGGGCAAGCATCACAAGATCGCGGAAACGATCGTGAAAAACACCGCCCAAAAAAGCCAAAGGATTCTAACGATGGATTCCATGCAGTCCACGACTTCAAAGGATGTGGCAAGCGGAACGACCTACCTCTCTGTGATGGAAAAAAATCTTGCAGTGCTGAAAGAAGCATTGGCTTAAGGAGGCAGACCATCGTGCAAAAGGACTACCCCGCATTCGTGAGAAAAATCCTTCTCTCCGGGTGTCTGGGACGCTGCGCCAGCCGTCCCTTTTACAACAAAGAAGAAAGGCGGTGATCTGCAATGACAGCAATTTTGCAAAAACTGATCCTCTATTGGGAATATCCCTTTGTTCATTATGCGCTCATTGCCGGCGTGCTGATCGCTTTTTGCTCGTCGCTTTTGGGCGTGACGCTGGTGTTGAAACGCTTTTCGTTTATTGGGGATGGACTTTCTCATGTGGCGTTCGGGGCGATGGCGATTGCTGCTGTGCTGCAAATCAGCAATGAAATGCCGCTGGTTATGGTGATTACGATCGTCAGCGCAGTACTGCTGCTGCGTACCGGGCAGAACACGAAGATCAAGGGCGACGCCGCAGTTGCCATGATTTCAGTAGGCGCGCTGGCCATCGGCTATCTGCTGATGAATATTTTTTCTTCCTCGGCGAATCTTTCGGGCGATGTGTGCAGCACACTGTTCGGCTCGACTTCCATCTTGACACTGTCCCTTGCAGAGGTGTGGCTGTGCGTCGGAATGTCGGCACTTGTTGCGGCAGCGTTTATCCTGTTTTACAATAAAATTTTCGCTGTGACCTTTGACGAGGATTTTGCGAGGGCGACCGGTACGAAAGCAGGACGATACAACCTTTTGATCGCGATCATTGTTGCGGTCATCATCGTGTTGGCGATGAATCTCGTCGGCTCGCTGCTGATCTCCGCACTGGTGATCTTTCCGGCGCTGTCCGCGATGCGGATGTTCAAAAGCTTTCGCAGCGTCACGATCTGTGCGGCGGTGCTTTCGGTTTTGTGTGCGTTGATGGGCATTTTGGTGTCGGTTCTGGCCGGTACGCCGGTTGGCTCGACCATCGTTGCCGTTCAGATCGGCGCTTTTGGACTGTCGCATCTGGCAGGCAAGGTGATGGGAGGTGTGAGAAAATGAAAAAACTGCTTTGCGTACTATGGATGCTTCTGATGTTGGGCTCTCTGGCAGCCTGCGGAAGTGAAAAAAACACAGAGTCAGGGGATCTAATGGATGCTTCGGCATCAGATCCTGCGACATCACAAGCGCAGTCAGCAGAGGAAACTCCCCCGGAGGCAGCCGCTGAACCGACGCAAGGTTCGGACCTTGTTGATGTTGATCTTACGAAACTAAGCAGCACCATGGTATATTCCGAGGTCTATCATCTAATATACAACCCCGATGACTATATCGGCAAAACCGTTAAAATGGAGGGGCAGTTCGCGTATTACGAGAACCCTGACACAAAAGATCAATATTTTGCCTGCATGATCGCAGATGCGATGGCTTGCTGCTCACAGGGGCTGGAATTTGTTCTGGCCGGCGAACATACTTATCCGGACGATTATCCGGAGCCGGACACGGAGATCACAGTTACCGGCACCCTTGAAATGTATGAAGAAGACGGATTTCAGTACTGCAGGCTTATGGACGCCGCGATTGTGGATTAAATGACCTTGTGCATTTACATTCTAGATGAGTTTATGGTACAATAGGTCGAAATTTAGAATTACAGGGGGAAACAATATGAAAAACAAAGGGTGGAGAACTTTTCAAATCGGTCAAGTTATATTTTTTTGTGTGTCAGTGTGTTCTTGTTTATAAGACCGGTAGACGGACATGGAACTATGCAGACATTGGAAGTAAAGCTGATTAGTTTTGCAGTATGGGGAATTTTTTATCTTGGTGTCTTAGCCATCGAGTGGTTGATTTACCTTATTGTGCAGCATACCAAAAAGAAAAAGTTAATTTATCAAGCCAATTTGTCATGGCCTTTCATAACTGCATATCAGTCGCTTGTCGGCGAGAACAGCGAAAACAGTGAGTCTGAAAAAGCTCAATGACATTATGTTAAGCTGGCATTGGAATGAGGTGACTTTCAAAAAAAGAAAACGGATATACCCAAATGCTAACACTACATAAGGAAGTAATTTGAAAACACATCAGATACAAGCAGTACGGGCGTTGCAAAGGCGGAAAGACAGTGTAGAAGGCAGAAATGCTTTTTATACTGTCTCTCTTTATGTCCAAAAATAAAATCGCACATTCGTCATCCCGGATTTCTCTTGATACAATAAAGGTACAAAGGAGGCGAACGTATGCGAAAGCAAAAATACTTAGCGATTGACAATTATGAGTACAGCGTTATTATCGACAGTCTGAATAATTTGAGAAATAAACTCATTGCAGACGGAAGATATACGGATGCTGTTGATGAGCTGATTATCAAATTCGCTCACGCACCGATTAAAAAATTCAAAATAAAGATGACGGGAAGAAAAGCCGATAGGTCTTTGGGGACAGCGACATCTGCGTTATCTAAAAACACACCGCAAAATTACATACACCAACTTGCTTACAAGCGGCAAACTAAATTCGTATCTTGCCGATATAAACGATCAAGCTGAAGAAATGTTTTTTCGGCTCGTAAATCAAATGGCAAAAAGTGAAGGTGTGAACGAACAACTTAAAGTGTCAAATGCAATGCTGTGGGTACAAAAAATGAATAATATTCGCAACAAAGCATCTGAAACTATAAATGCAGAAGTTATATTTCCCGACTGAAAGCACAAGCCGCTTGCAGAAATGCAGGCGGCTTGATTACATATTACCACCCTTGACAAGATACGCATATCCGAATAAAATATAATTGTAAGATTATTCGGTTATGCGTACTTTTGGGAAGATAGAAATGGATTACATATCAGTCAGAGAAGCGGCGCAAAAATGGGAAATCTCTGAACGGCGTGTTCAAAAACTATGTGAAGAAAGCAGAATAGACGGAATACAAAAATTCGGGCGTTCTTGGATGATTCCTAAAACGGCGAACAAGCCGATAGATTTACGAAGAAAAGATAATTCGTCCCAATAAGGCAGGTGAAATGTTATGTATAACCCGCAGCTTGAAACATTTATAAGAGTAGCGGACGCAGGCAGCTTTAACAAAGCGGCGGAGGAATCCTTTATTACACCTACAGCTGTCATCAAACAAATCAATTTGCTGGAGGATTCGTTGGGCGTTAAACTATTTGATCGGACACACAGAGGGCTACACTTAACAAAGGCCGGACACTCTCTATATCAGGATTCAAAATACATTATACAATATTGTAGAGATTCCATTACAAGAGCCAAAAATGCAATGCAGGAAGATAGCAATATTATTCGTATCGGTTCATCGCCTATCACTCCTGCACAGCTTCTTATGGAACTTTGGTCGAGAGTTCAAGCCTTGCACCCAAATATCAAATTTCAAATTGTACCCTTTGAGAACACCCCCGAAAACGCACGGGAGATATTAGCCAATTTAGGCAAAAACATTGATATAGTCGGCGGTATCTTCGATGATACAATGTTAGATGTTCGTGCTTGTGCGGGCTTGGAATTGATTAGAGGCCCGTTTCATTGTGCTGTTTCTATTCACCACCGATTGGCAACCAAAGATAAATTGCAGCTTTCTGACCTCTACGGCGAAAATCTACTGCTTATGCACCGTGGCTGGAGCCGCTATGTCGATCAGCTCCGAGATGACCTTTGGCAGAATCACCCACAAATAAATATTGTGGATTTTGACTTTTACGGAATGGATATATTTAATCGTTGTGAGAATACAAATGATGTATTGCTGGCTATTCCCGGATGGGCGAATGTTCACCCTCTACTGAAAGTAATACCTGTGGAGTGGAACCATTGTATTCCCTATGGAATCCTCCATTCTCCCACGCCAACGCCTACCGTACAGCAGTTTTTGGATGCTGCCGAAAAGGTGAGCAAGGAATTGTACCGCTAAACAGATTGTTATAACCTTTGGGTATAAACTGATGAACGAAACGAGACTTCTTATGAGGTCTCGTTTTTTTTATAATGTAATCAGAAAGGTTGGTGACGACTTTGAGAGCAAATGCTTTTGTTACGGTACTGATTTGCATAGCTGTTTTCTTGGCAGGGTGCAGCGCAGATATGAACAGCACTGAATCGGACAAAGATTTCAAAGGAGCAGAAACTACTGTGCAAACAAATCAGAATGATACAGAACAATATACGCAAGATACGGAAATCTCCGATGTGATAAATGACACTGCCTTTGGCGATTACGGCAGGCTGATATTCCCTGTGAACAGCAGCTATTACAGCGGCGATACATTGGGCGAACTGGGGCTCACTTGGTACAACAATATCGCCCCCGACAAAACAGTAGAGATTGCAAACTATATGAAAAGCCATGCTGAAAACGGCGATGTAATCTTTTACGATATTTATACCGATGATGAAAAAGCGGCTGTTCCCGCAAAAGAAGATACAGGCTTGTTCTTCTTCAAAGGAAATCCCGGCGAACGGTTTGCGGTATGCAACGCAGGCGGTGGATTTGCCTATGTAGGTGCAATGCACGACAGTTTTCCCCACGCTTTGGAATTATCCAAAATGGGCTACAACGCCTTTGCCTTGATCTACCGCCCCGGCGCACAAACCGCCTGCGAGGATTTAGCGAGAGCAATCAGCTTTATATTTGAAAATGCCGACGAATTAGAAGTAAACACCGATTGCTATTCCCTTTGGGGCGGCTCGGCAGGAGGAAGAATGGCGGCTTGGCTCGGCTCTTACGGCACGGCTGCGTTCGGGGAAAAAGATTTACCGCAGGCCGGGGCTGTGATTATGCAGTACACAGGTCACAGCGAATACAGCGAAAGCGACCCGCCGACTTACGCTTGTGTGGGCGAAAATGACGGTATTGCAAACTGGCGTACAATGGAGGCTCGGCTGAATCGCTTAAACGAGCTTGGAATCCCAACAGAGTTTCATCATTACGAGGGACTTCGCCACGGCTTCGGTCTCGGAACGGGAACGGTTGCGGAGGGTTGGATAAACTACGCTGTGAATTTTTGGGAAAATCAAATGCAATGATTAGCTCAAATTATCAATAAATCAGAGAAAGGACTATGACAATGAATAACTTTATTTTTGAAAATTCTACAAAGGTGTTTTTCGGAAAAGGCTGTGTAAAGGAATACCTTTGCTGCCTGACGAAAGCCTACGGCGATACCGTTATGCTATGTTATGGCGGCGGCTCAATCAAGAAAAACGGTATCTATGACGAGGTAACAAACATCTTGGAAGCCGCAGGAAAAACCGTTGTGGAGTTTAGCGGTATTATGGCGAATCCCACCTATGCGAAGGTATTGGAGGGTGCGAAGCTGGCAAAGAAAAATGATGTCAGTCTGCTTTTGGGAATCGGCGGCGGTTCGGTTATGGACTGCTGCAAGGCGATTTCTATTGCCGCCCGTTATGACGGCGATGTATGGGAAGATTTCTGGGAAAGACCGGGTGTGTTTGACTTCGAGCCGTTACCTCTCGGCGTGATCGTTACCGTGGCAGGTACGGGCAGCGAGTGCAACGGAGGCGCAGTCATTACCAATGAGGAATTGAAAATCAAGACAGGCAGAGATTATCCGCAATGCAACCCCAAATTTGCCCTGCTTGACCCCACCTATACTTACAGCGTTCCCAAAAAGCAAATGGTTTCCGGCGGCTTTGATATCCTGTCGCACATTATGGAGATTTATTTCAGCGAGCCGAATGAGGACAATGTATCGGACGATATTTCCGAGGCGCTTATGCGAAGTGTAATCCACAACCTGCGTGCTGCTATTCAGAATCCGCAGGACTACACCGCACGAAGCAATTTGATGTGGGCGGCGACAATGGCGGAAAATCGCGTTATCAAACTGGGCAAGCGAATGGATTTTGAGTGCCACCAAATGGAACACCAGCTCGGCGCATACACAAACTGCAACCACGGCGAGGGGCTTGCCGTTCTGCACCCTGTTTATTACCGCCATATTTACAAATACGGCTTGCCGAAATTCAAACGGTTTGCAATCGAGGTTATGGGAGTTTCGGCAGAGGCCAAAACGGACGAAGAAATCGCCCTTGCAGGTATTGAGGCTTTGGAAGATTTCATTGTCGAAATCGGACTGCCTGTATCTTTGCAGGACTTGGGCGTGAATGAAAATACCGACTTGAAAGAAATCGCAGATTCCTGTGCCCTTATGCCCGGCAGTTACAAAAAAATGACCCACGAAGAAATCCTTGCAATCTTTAAAGAATGTTATTAAAAACAGAAAGGAAGAAGAACGATGAAAAAGATTATTTCGCTTTTTATGGCACTTGCTATGGTGCTGTCGCTGGCGGCCTGCTCGACAAATCAATCCCCCAGCGAATCAACACCCGAAGAACAGCCCGATTCTTCTGCCGGAGCACAGCAGCCTACCGATGAAGCAGGAAAAACATTGGTTGTCTACTACTCCGCAACCGGCAATACCGAGAATGTGGCGAATTATATTGCTGCTGCAACGAACGGCGATTTGTTTAAGTTAGAACCTGCCGAGCCATACAGCGACGCCGATTTGAACTGGACGGACGATAACAGCCGTGTTGTGCGTGAACATGACGACGAATCTCTGCGGGACATTGAACTGGTGGCTGATACTGTGGAAAACTGGGACAGCTATGATACCGTTTTCATCGGCTACCCCATTTGGTGGGGCATTGCCGCTTGGCCTGTTGACGGATTTATCGAAGCAAACGATTTTACAGGAAAAACAGTCATTCCTTTCTGCACTTCTTCCAGTTCGGGACTTGGCGAAAGCGGCGAACTGCTTGCAGAAAAGGCAGGCACGGGCGATTGGCAGGAAGGCAGGCGTTTCCGTTCCGGCGTCAGCGAAAGCGACGTAGCGGCTTGGGTGGAAAGCCTTGAAGGATAACGCTATGAAAAAAGGTATTCTAATTTTGACTATGCTGATCGCCTCGTCGCTCATTCCGGCCACTACGCCATGCTCTACTTTTATAACGGACTGTGTTGGATATGGAGGTGATGAAAATGAGGTGCAGGCGAACAGTTAAAATTATCATTGACATTGCAATGTATCTGATTTTTGTCGCTCTTATGCAGGAGTATTTATGGTCGGACGGATTACACGAATGGCTCGGTATCACGCTGTTTGCCTTGTTTATCGCCCATACCATCTTGAATTTCCGTTGGTATCAATCCCTTTTCAAAGGGAAATACACTCCGGCAAGACGATTATTCCGTTCTTTACTCACAACGGCAGCTCGTCAGGTGCAAACAGCATTTCCACCGTAGCCGAGCTTTGCCCGGATTCCACCGTACTGACCGATGACTACTTTACCTATTCGGGCAACAAGGTAGACGAAGCCGAAAGCGATGTTGACGAATGGCTGACCGAGCTTGGCTACAACAATTAAAAAACAGGGAGAATTTGAAACGATGAAAAATGTACTTATCTTATCCGGCAGTCCCCGTAAAGGCGGCAACTCCGATTTGCTCTGCGATGAGTTTATGCGCGGGGCAAAGGAAAGCGGCAACAATGTAACCAAAATCAATGTTGCAAGCAAAAAGATAGCGCCCTGCCACGCCTGCTATTTCTGCCGTGAGCACGGCGGCGAGTGCGCCTATAAAGATGATATGGCCGAAATCCTGCAAGCGATGATCGACGCCGATGTGCTTGTGCTTGCAAGCCCCGTTTATTTCTATTCCATTGACGCACAATTAAAGGCGGTGATCGACAGAACGGTTGCACGCTGGCTGGAAGTGAAAAACAAAGAATTTTACTACATTATGACCGCTGCCGATGAAGATAAATCATCTATGGATACTACGCTTGCCTGTTTTCGTGGCTACGCCGACTGCGTAAACGGTGCAAAAGAAATGGGTGTAATTTACGGCACAGGCGTTTATGAAAAAGGTAAGGTGCTGAATACCCCGGCTATGGCTGAAGCCTATGAAATGGGTAAAAATGTTTAGCAGATAAAATCAGGAGGAATAAAGAATGAACATTTTGTTTATCAACGGAAGCCCAAATTCGAACGGGAATACTGCTGCCCTCGCAAAAGAGCTTCTGCAAGGAAAAGAATACGAAACGCTGAATCTGACCGATTATAAAATCGGAAGTTACGGACAGAAATTGGAGGGCGACGGGCTGGGTCAGGTCATTGCGAAAATGGAACAGGCAGAGGTAATTGTTATCGGCTCTCCGCTGTATTGGCACAATATCTGCGGCTCAGTGCGAAATATGCTGGATCGCTTCTACGGTTTGGTGGAAAACGACTCATTGTCGGGCAGAACGCTTTATTTCCTCTTTCAGGGCGCTGCGCCGGAAAAATGGATGCTGGAAGCCGGAGAATATACGATGAAACGCTTTGCCGGACTTTACGGAATGAAATATGCCGGTATGGCAACCAACCATTCCGAAGCGGCTAAATTATCAAAGAAGCTCTAATATCACATTTTAGGAGGATAGCAATATGGCAGTAAAGCAAACGGCGGGAAGAACCGCCCTCGGAGAATTTGCACCGAAATTCGCAGAACTCAATGACGATGTACTTTTCGGTCAGGTATGGAGCAGAGAGGATAAACTCTCTTTGAAAGAACGCTCTTTGATTACCGTGGTAGCGCTTCTTTCACAAGGACTTACTGATACATCGTTCGTTCATCATCTGGAATCGGCAAAGACGAATGGTATTACAAAAAGTGAAATTGCCGAAATTATTACACACGCAGCCTTTTATGCAGGCTGACCCAAAGCGTGGGCAGCTTTCCGCTTGGCAAAAGATATTTGGAAAGAAGACGCAAACGAAACGGACGAAAAAACCGCTTATGAAAAATCTATGCTGTTCCCAATCGGACAGCCAAACGATACCTTTGCACAGTATTTTGTGGGACAAAGTTATCTTGCCCCTGTTTCAAAAGAACAGGTGGGCATTTTCAATGTAACTTTTGAGCCGGGGTGTCGGAATAACTGGCATATCCACCACGCCGAGAAAGGCGGTGGTCAGATTTTGGTCTGCGTTGCCGGCAGAGGTTTTTATCAGGAATGGGGCAAGACACCAATCTGTATGACGGCGGGTGATGTTATCAATATCCCGGCAGGCGTGAAACATTGGCACGGTGCAGCTCCGGATAGCTGGTTCTCTCATCTTGCGGTGGAAGTACCGGGAGAAAATACCCATACCGAATGGCGCGAGCCTGTCAGCAACGAAGATTATGCAAATATAAAATAAGGAGAAATAAATTATGGAATATGTAACTTTGAATAACGGAATCAAAATGCCGAAGCTAGGCTACGGCGTATATCAGGTATCAAATGAAGAATGTGAACGCTGCGTATTAGACGCAATCAGCGCAGGGTATCGCTCGATTGATACAGCGCAGTCATACGGCAATGAGGAAGCGGTCGGAAACGCTATTAACAAATGCGGCGTTCCCCGTGAGGAGCTTTTTATTACAACAAAGGTGTGGATTACAAACGGCGGTTATGAGAAAGCAAAGGAATCACTTGAGAAATCTTTGAGAAAACTGCAAACCGAGTATATCGACTTATGTTTGATTCACCAGCCTTTTAATGATTACTACGGTACTTACCGTGCAATGGAGGAAGCCTATAAAGAGGGCTGGATTCGTGCAATCGGCGTTTCTAATTTTTATCCCGACAGACTGGTTGATTTGTGTAGTTTCGTAGAGGTCAAACCTGCAATCAATCAGGTAGAAACGCATATTTTCCAGCAGCAGACAGCCGCCCACGAATATATGGAAAAATACGGCGTACAGCACGAATCTTGGGGACCGTTTGCCGAGGGAAGAAAGGATTTCTTTACCAATCCCGTGCTGAATGAAATCGGGAAAAAGCACGATAAAAGTGCAGCACAGGTCGCTCTGCGTTTCCTTTTGCAAAGCGATGTCGTGGTAATCCCAAAATCCACCCACAAGGAGCGTATGGAAGAAAATATCAATGTCTTTGATTTTGCTCTGGACGCAAGCGATATGAACGCTATCCGGGCATTGGATGAAAAAGAAAGCCTGTTTTTCTCTCACTATGATCCAGCGATTGCAGAGATGATGATAAAGCTGCATTAACAGCAGACTTCCAAAAAGAGGTGAAATAAATGAAAAAAGGTGTGGTGCTATCTGCTGTTATATTGATTGTTTCACTTTTGCTTACCGCTTGCTCGGCAAATCAGCCGATAGACAATACCGAAAGCAACAGCACATCTGTCATCGTTCCTGCCGAATCGGAAGTGCCGAATGAAACAGAAAAATCACCCGAAAAAACAGGTGTTATCGCCGCGCAGATTCTAAACGGCAACGACGGTGAAATTCATTATAGTTATTACTTGCCGGAGGATTACGACGGGAGTAAGACTTATCCGCTGGTAATGACAATGCCGGGGTACGGTATGATGTGGTTCGGCGAGGATTCGTCGGGCAGTAATTTGGAGTGCAACGGTTTTCGGGCATGGACAGAACTGCCCGAAGATGTGATTGTAGTTTCTGCACAGCTTACCGACTGGCACGAAACATCTGCACGGCAGGCGATTGAATTGACAGAATACTTTATCGAAAACTTTTCAGTTGACAAATCAAGAGTTTATGCTGCCGGATATTCGGCTGGTGGTGAAACAATGTCGCAGGCGGTTTCTATGCGCCCCGATTTGTATGCGGCGTATCTGCACGGAGCTTCGCAATGGGACGGTGACTACCAGCCGATTGCACAGAATGATGTTGCTGTGTATATCTTTATGGCTGAAAACGACGAGTATTACGGCTCTGAAAAGGCACGCTCTGCCTATGAGGGCTTGCAAAGAGCTTGGCGTGAAAAGGGATATACAGATGAACAAATCAGCGAACTGCTGGCCCTCGAAATTCCCGACAACGAATACTTTAACAGCCGCGGAATTTACAACTACCACGACGGAGGAAATATCCTTTTCCATGACGAAAACATTTTGAATTGGATTCTTGCTAAACGAAAGGCATAAAGAGTATTTCTTGCTTTGCTAAAACTTTTTCAGAAAGAGCATACAAAAATTTCTCAAGAGTATTGAAAAACATATGTTCTGTGATGTATAATCCCGAGTTTGATACCTAAATTTTAGAGGGCATTGGAATTCCAATGCCCTCCTTGATTTTAGATGTATCTTTTTTTGCGTCACTTTTCCTGCTTCTTCCTTTTTTGAGAAGAAGTAATGTTTTTTTTCATCGTGTCCTTTGGAATGAAGTCATAGTCCGTTCGAAATCCGAAGCTTTCATGTAAATCATCGGTCAGATCTGTCCTTGTGTAATTCGGAATATAGCCCTCTCCCAGAAGCTCCCGCACCTCCATGCTTCGCAGGGTCTGGCAGATCTGTTCGCAGGAATAACTGCCGCGTAATCTTTTTGCAAGGTATTTGTACAGCACCAGTGATAAAAAGCATGTTAGGAAATGGGCCTTGATCCTGGCGTCGGTACGAACGTAGACCGGTCTGGATTTGAATTCACTCTTCATGATACGGAAGCATTGTTCGATCTGCCATCTCTGATGATTTGCGTTTGCAATTTCACTCGGTTCTTCATCTGAGAGATTGGTGGATATGGCATAGAAACCGTCAAAGCGTTCCTCCTGCCGAATGTATTCATAATCAATGTCCTGTATTTTCTTTTCAGCGATTTCCCCATCTCCCGTACAACTTACTGTTTTGATCAAACGTCGAAAATCATTGGCATTTTTCTTTGCATGCACCCTTCCGTTCTGCAATGCCTTTTGTGCACGCAGTACCTGCTTTTCGCGGATCTTGCGAAGATAGTTGCGGTACTTGATGGAGTAAGTAACAATTAGGCGCTCATCGAAATCTTTGTTATCAATCGGGAGTTCTTTGTAAAAGACAGCATCTTTGTATTTTTCTTCATCCACTTCGGTTAGGTTGTATTTGCGGTATTTGGCTTTTGCTCCCATGAGGTACCAACCGTCCGGCGCGAGCGCAGTTTGCTGCAGATCGGCTTTCAGCTTTTTTAAAGATTGCGTGGTAATGTAGCTTCGTCCCTGCATGGCGTTGTAGCGTTTGTTTTTGTGAGAGGAAAGCCCGGCATCCGTGCACACGACAAACTCTGACATGCCGAAATCCTGAAGCATCTTCTTTTCCAAAGGCTGCATGGTAATCTGCTCGTTGGTATTACCCGGATCGATGCACATCGAGATCGGAATGCCTTCGCGGTCGATGAATAGCCCCATCTGTACGATCGGGAGCGGTCGATTTTCCTTGCTTTTTCCGTATTGGCAAAGGGTATCCGGCTCGGCTTCCTCCATCTCAAAGAAAAAATTGGTACAGTCATAGTAGATGATGCCGGTTTTGCGCTTTCCGAGCTTTAAAGTATTCTGATAGAGTTTTGCCTGTATGTCATCAAAGTTGTCCGCAAAAACATCCAAAGCCCGATACATCTGGTGAACTTCGAAGTCCGGCTGCTGTAGGAGCTTCTTGGAAAACTCGAAGGTGCCGACTTTGGAACGGGGATCCAGAATTCTGCCATAGCAGAGTTTTTGCAGGATATCGCTAAGGTTGAAAGAAAAATCCGCGTTTTTTTGAATGGAAGCACAGATCCGGTCCATGCCTAGATCGTAAAAGATCTTTTGCAGGAACAGGTATCCGACCTGAAAGGTATATTGGTAGTTTTTCGTAATTAATTTCGCCGGAGAAAGCGTGAAAGAAACCTCTTGGTTTTCCGCTTTTTCCTGTTGAGTTAAAAATGCAGCGCGTTCCTTTGCCCATTCCATCGGATCGCGGCCTGTTTTTTCGCGAATTTCCTGTTCGCTGCCGAGTTTTTCAACGGTAATGGTGCGTTCGATCCCTTTGGTATCATAATATGTTTTGATGATGTAGAAACGAAGACCTAATTTAGACTTACTGGTTCTGACCCTCATGTGGTGCCTCCTGGTGGATAGATATATCTATATTATACAACAAGACGCAAAGTGACGCAAAATAAATTTTAAGAAATTGACAAAAAAATTAAGCGTTTACAACGCTTAGAGAGATTTTTTAAGGACGGAGGTGTCAAACTTCCGGCAAAAGCAAACGCAAAAAAATACGTTTACTTTTGCGTTTGTTTTGGTATAATATATACAGATCGAAATGATACAGGAGGCCTGCAGCATGAAGGAAAACCAATCTTTAGAATTTTTAGAAGGTGAAAATCGTTCTTATGACGAATTAACCGCTAAAGGCAATGAATTTCATTTTTCAATTCTTGAACAAAAGCTGAAAGAACAGCTCGGTGTCAGTGCAATCAATTCGGACATTCTTAGGACACTGGGTTTGCTTGGGGCCGATGGAAAATACAAGAATGCGGGAGCATTATTGGCAGATGAAAATAGTTTTTACGGAATTGACTGTGCTCGTTTTGGTGACAGCATAGATATCATTTTGGATCGAGAAATTTTTGAACACAAATCCATTTTGAAGCAGTATGATGAGGCAGTGACACTTTACCGTAAATATTATCAATATGATGAAATCGAGGGAGCTCTTCGAAAAACCGTAGAACTCATTCCGGAAAAAGCGTTTAGAGAAGCGATTGCAAATGCACTTGTACACAGAACTTGGGACGTAAATTCACATATCCGTATAGCGATGTTCAAGGATCGTCTTGAAGTTTTTTCTCCGGGAGGATTACCAAAAGGAATTACACAAGAAGAATATCTGAATGGTCAGGTTTCCGTGCTGCGGAATCCGATTGTTGCTTCGGTTTTCTTCCGATTAAACATTATCGAAAGCTTTGGAACAGGAGTTCAGAGAATGAATATGGCATATGCCGAAAGCAGAGCAAAGCCCAGACATGAGTTTTCCACGCACGCAATTAAGGTGGTTTTGCCGGTTGTCTCAGGGGGAGAAGAATTATCAGAAGACGAAGCGATGATATACAATAGCATGAATCGCCTTGGCAAATCGAGTTCTCAAATCGCAAAGGCTGTCGGATTCGGAAAGAACAAAACCCTGAAGCTGTTAGTGGCACTAGAAGAAAAAGGATATGTTACGAAGCTTGGAAACGGAAGAGGTATAAAATATTTGATAAAATCCTGATGGATGCTGCGACAGGAGATGTTTAGGAGGAACTTCAAAGGGAAACGCAAAAGAAGAGATTGCAGGAAGCAGAGAAATACTTAATTTGAGAGGAGTTTACAGCATGGAAAATCTTTATGAAAAAGCGCAGCAGAGCGCAGAATATATTCAGGAGCATATCACAAAAAGACCGAAAATCGCTGTGGTACTTGGCTCCGGGCTTGGAAATCTGACGGCGGATTTTACAGAGACGGAAGAATTGCCGTATCGTGACATTCCAAACTTTCCGGTGTCAACGGTAGAGGGACATAAGGGTGCGTTGCTTGCGGGAAAGCTGGGAGAAAAGGAAGTTTTTGCGCTGGAGGGACGCTTTCATTTCTATGAAGGCTATTCCATGAAGGAAGTCTGCTATCCGTTCTATGTCCTCAAACTGCTGGGAGTGGAACAGGTCGTGCTGACGAACGCCTGCGGCGGCATCAATCGCAGCTTCGAGCCGGGGACTTTGATGCTCCTTACGGATTTTATCAATATGATGGGGACGAATCCACTGATTGGATCAAACGACGAACGCTTCGGGCCTCGCTTTCCGGATATGACCGAGCCGTACAGTATCAGGCTGCGGGATCTTGCAAAGCAAACCGCCGATGAAATGGGAATTTCATATAAAGAAGGCGTGTACATGAGCTTCATGGGACCTTGCTTTGAAACGTCGGCTGAAATTCGTGCCTTTGCCGGCATGGGTGCCGATGCGGTCGGCATGAGTACGGTGCCGGAGACGATTGTCTGCAATTACATGGGAATGGAAGTGTTGGCCGTCAGCTGCATAACCAATATGGCGACCGGAATTCAGACGGTAAAGCACAGCCACACCCGTGTGCTGGAAATCGCAAATCAAGCAAGCGATGCGATGCAGCGCTGGCTGGGTGCAGTAATTCAAAGAATGTGAGGAGGTGACGTTTCTCATGCATTACATTCGAATTACGAAGGACAATATCGACAAAGAGCACATCTGCTGCGCGATGTCAAACAAACAGAGTGCTGCGAAAAAAGAATGGCTCAAGCAGCGGTTTGAAGAGGGGCTTGTCTTTTATCGAAGCGAAGAAAGAGGCAAGTGCTTTATCGAATATATTCCGGCAGAATATGCGTGGGTACCGATAGAAGCAGAGGGCTATCTTTACATAAACTGCCTGTGGATTGCGGGCAGCATGAAAGGGCACGGGTATTCCAACGACTTGCTCGACGAATGTTTGCGTGATGCAAAAGCGCAGGGTAAAAAAGGACTTTGCATTCTTTCTGCGGAAGGGAAAAAGCGGGAGTTCCTGTCCGACCCGAAGTATCTTGCGTATAAAGGATTCTTGACTGCGGACACATCGGAATGCGGGATTACGCTTTTGTATCTGCCGTTTGCACCGGACGCGCAGCCGCCGAAATTTAAGGACTGCGCGAAGCGTCCGCAGACAAGTGAGACCGGTTTTGTGATCTATTATACGGATCAGTGCCCGTTTACTTATTACTGGGTGCCGCGCGTGGCAGAAGTCGCGGCAGAGCATGGCATTCCGCTGAAAACGATTCATATTACAGACAGAGAGACGGCGCAGAATCTTCCTGCTCCGGTAACGACCTATGCATTATTTTGGGATGGAAAATTTGTGACACACGCAATCCAGTCCGACAAGAAGTTTTTGAAACTGGCACAGGGAAGATGCGCGGAGTGACTTTAGGCCAGAAAAAATGTAATGTTTGTTTAAAATTAGACCAGAAAAAATGTAAAAACTGACATTGAATAGCCCGGAAAAAATGTGGTATACTATAGATGCGACAGACGAAGCGAAAATGAAGAAGAAAAAGGACGGTAATGGAATGTTCCGATTTGCGATAGAAAAACTTTTGATGTGGAAAGAAAAAGAGGCCCGAAAGCCGTTAATCATTATGGGTGCCAGACAGGTGGGAAAACCGCGGCGGTACGTTTATCTGCCTTAAAATATAAGGAACAGGACTGGATGATCAATCTGCCGCTTTATGCGGTCTGCAATTTATAAGTGAAATTAAGATGCCGGCACAGCTGAGCATCTTTTTTGTTGCAGTATTTACTGCGAAAAGTGTAGCATATAAGTGAAGATAGATGAGGGAGCATCGCCGGAATGAGTTTATGGAAAATTATCTGAGACAAAATATTAGCTAAAACTTGATATTTTACGCAAAATAGGATAAAATATTAGCTATGATAGTATTAGACAGACAAACACCAAAAGAAATACAAATGCAGATCGCACAAAACGTGCGTGCCGTCCGCAAGCGCAGAAAGATTTCACAAAAAGCCTTGAGCGAAAAGTCAGGCGTCAGTTTGGGTTCCGTGAAACGTTTTGAAACCAGCGGCGAAATTTCCCTGCACGCCTTGATCAAGCTCGCGATCGCGCTCGACATGGACGATGCGCTGATCCATCTTTTTGAGGATGCTCCGTTTTTATCGATAGAGGAGATCATACATGGACAAGATTAAACAGTTACAGGTTCTTTATGAGGGACGAACCGTCGGAACAATGGCATTATACCGGAAACATCTCGCTGCTTTTCAGTACAGTGAAGAATGGATCGCAGACGGATTTTCTATCAGTCCGTTTTCGCTGCCTTTGGGAAAGAAAGTTTTCGTGCCACAGATTTTGCCTTTCGACGGCATTTTTGGCGTTTTTGAGGACAGCCTGCCGGACGGATGGGGCAGACTCCTGGTGGATCGACTGTTGCTGAAGCACAATATCAATCCCATCGAAACGGAAAGCCTGGATCGGCTTGCGATCGTCGGAAGCTTGGGCATGGGCGCACTGCAATATGTGCCGGAATTCGACCTTGCGGAGGAAACGCAGATAGGCGATTTTGATGATATTGCACGCGAATGTAGCCGCTTGCTTGCGACAAACCAAACGGACAGCTTAGATGAGTTGTTCCGGCTTGGAGGTTTTTCCGGTGGTGCCAGACCTAAAATTTTGACAGAGGTTAACGGACAGCCATGGCTGATCAAGTTTCCGTCGAAGGAAGATGATGATGCGATTGGTTTGCAGGAGTACGAGTATGCGCTCTGCGCCAAAGCCTGCGGGATCGAAATGGCAGAAACCAGATTGTTCCCGTCCGGAATATGCAGCGGCTATTTCGGAACAAGGCGATTCGATCGAGCCCTTAAAGAAGACGGAAAGGAGCGGAGAATTCATGTGATCTCGGCTGCCGGACTTTTGGAGACCTCGCATCGTGATTTGACGTTGGACTACGATATTTTGATGAAAGCCTGCCTGAAGCTGACAGGAGACTTTCAAGAGATAGAGAAGCTGTACCGCCTGATGTGCTTCAATGTGTTCGCGCACAATCGGGACGACCATGCAAAGAATTTCAGCTTTCTTTATGATGAACCAGAGAAAAGATGGAAATTATCGCCGGCATACGATTTGACCTACAGTCATTCAATCGGCGGAGAACACGCCACCAGTGTCCATGGAAACGGCAAAAATCCGGCAGCAGAGGACCTGCTTGGCGTCGCGTCGCAGATCGGTATGGACAAAAAACAGGCGATACGCATAGCCCAAAATGTGCAGGAATGTGTCAGGGAATATTTAAGGAAATATCTCAGCTGAAATAGAAAGACTAAAAAATGAGGTAATGTACATGGAATTTATGCGAAAAAATTATATAGGAATTTTAGTTTGTTTTGGCATTGCAGTTCTGGCATGGCTGCTTGGCAAGGCGTTTCCGATTATAGGAGGTCCGGTGCTTTCCATATTATTTGGCATGATGATTGCGCTTTTTTGGAGTGACAAAGGCAAAGCGGCGGCAGGTATCAAGTGGACATCTAAAATCATCTTGCAGACAGCGGTGGTACTGCTGGGATTCGGTCTGAATCTTGGCGTCATCTTTGAAACAGGAAAGCAGTCGCTGCCGATCATTGTTTGCACGATCGGCATATCACTTTTGCTTGCGTGGGCGCTGCATAAGGCGCTGCGCGTGCCTTCGGATACGGCGATTCTTGTGGGAGTCGGCTCGTCGATTTGCGGGGGCTCAGTGATTGCGGCAACCGCTCCGGTCATCGGCGCAGACGACAACGAGGTGGCGCAGTCCATCTCGGTCATTTTCTTCTTTAATGTGCTTGCGGCAATTTTCTTTCCGATGCTGGGAAGCGCGATTGGATTTGACACGAGCGCGGGAGATGCGTTCGGGATCTTTGCGGGAACGGCAATTAACGATACATCATCGGTAACGGCTGCGGCATCCACCTGGGACAGTATGTGGAATCTCGGCAGCGAAACGCTGCATAAAGCTGTCACGGTAAAGCTTACCCGTACGCTTGCGATTATCCCGATTACCTTGGTGTTGGCGGTAGCTCGCGCAAAAAAGAGCGCGAAGGACAGCGGCAAAGCAGAGGGCTTCAGCTTGAAGAGGGCTTTTCCGATGTTTATTTTGTATTTTGTTATCGCATCGGTAATTACCACTGTCTGCATTCAGGCAGGCATGGATGCGGATGTTTTCGCGCCGCTGAAGGATTTATCGAAGTTTTTCATCATTATGGCGATGGCGGCAATCGGACTGAACAGCAATGTGGTTCAGCTTGTGAAGAGCGGCGGCAGACCTCTGCTTTTAGGAGGATGCTGCTGGATTGGCATTACGGCGGTCAGCCTCGTGATGCAGCACGTAATGGGGATTTGGTAGGAAATACACCTCGAAGGAACAAAGATTTGCGTGATACCCTTTCGAACATGGGTATCATAGGGTATCGTTCAGCAGAAGTTTTTCATTTTTTCTATGGCTCAAAGGCAGAAAAGGTGATAGAATAAAGAAAAAAGAGCGCACGTTTGCGATGCGAAAAAGACAGGAGAATACGATGCTATATAAAACACATTACGAGTCTCCGCTCGGAGATCTGCTTTTGACGGCGGACGCGCAGGCGCTGACAGGGGTTTGGTTTGACGGGCAGAAATATTACGCGCAGGGACAGGCGGATTTGGAGCCTGAAGCGGGCGCAGCGATTTGCAATGCGCCTTGCAAGGAAGAACATGCACCGCTGCTGGCTGATGTGAAGCGCTGGCTGGACATATACTTTGCAGGAAAAGAGCCGGACTTCGACTTGCCGCTCAATCCGACGGGAACCGATTTTCAGAAAAGCGTCTGGAGCATTCTATGCACGATCCCTTACGGCAAGACCATGACCTACGGACAGATCGCGGCGCAAATCGCGGCAGAGCGGGGTATCGCGCGGATGTCAGCGCAGGCCGTCGGCGGGGCGGTCGGGCATAATCCACTGAGCATCATCGTTCCCTGTCACCGGGTTGTCGGTACGAACGGCAGTCTGATCGGATACGGCGGAGGCATCGACCGCAAGATCAAACTGCTCACGCTGGAGGGCATCGATATGAGCGCGTTTTTCGTGCCGAAAAAGGGGACGGCACTGTAAACGCTGTATTATCGGCAATAAAGAATGTAATGTTGCCTGTAATCATGAAATATGGTACGATATAATTTAAAGAAGCGTTGAAACAGGGGGTATGCGTATGTACTTGTACCATGGAAGCAATATGAAAGTTGAAACGCCGCAGCTTATTCTTTCAAATCGGACCTTGGACTTTGGATCTGGATTTTACACAACATCTGATGAATCACAGGCAACAAGGTGGGCAAAACTTCAAACAAAGCGCCGAAAAAAGGGAGAAGCGGTACTTTCGATTTACGATTTTGACGAAGAACAAGCGGCGGAGTTAGCACTTTTACGCTTTGAAGAGGCAGATCAAAAATGGTTGAATTTTGTAACGCAAAACAGAAAGAATTTGTACAATGGCGATAAATTCGATATTGTTATCGGGCCTGTGGCAAATGATACAACAATGCCGGTTTTATCAGATTACATGGCAGGCAATATATCCGAAGAAGTAGCATTGATTCTCTTGAAGCCGCAAAAATTAGCCAATCAATATGCTTTCTTGACACAAAAAGGTCTGCAATGTTTAAAATATCTCGGAGGCAAAGAAATATGAGAGAGAATACCAGACCGTCAATTATGCAAAACTTTGATACGGAACTTGCGGCTTTGATTTCCAAAAGCAGGGGAGTCTCGCTTATGGATGGATTGCGAATCTTTTTGAAATCTCAAACCCATGGAATGCTCCTCGACAACGAGATGCGGCTTTGGTATTTTAGTCCGCTGGCCATCTTTGATATGTGGGAAAATGAAGAGGCAACAGGCGATCCCGGGAACTCTCTGTATCTGCGAGGTGATGAAATTGACGAAAGAATTTAAGTTTTTTGCCTACCTGCTGGAATGTTATGCGGTGCATAAGGACACTACAGCGGATAAAATTCTGGAAACCCTAGATGAGAAGAATCTTACGCAGTTTGTCTATGACATGTATGAATTATATCACAGCGAAGCAATCGAAAATGCGTTTACCGATCTTGACAGCTTGATCAAAACCGGTAAACCGGCATACTAAGGGAAATATGACAATGTGCACTTACCGACCGAAAAAAATCTTGCGAATGATTTTCGGTCTTTTTCTTTTGCGCTGAAATGAATCTGCCCAGAATGCGACGGCGCGCAGCGGCGCGCCGTCGGGCGTAAAAGCAAAACCTCCGAAAGACCACTGCTTGGCGCTTCGGAGGTTTTGGATATGATTTTGTTTTTTGCGCGTGCTTTATTTGCCGATGATATCCTCCATTGCGCGCAGGACGTTGCCGTGCAGGAGCATGTCGATCTGATCTTCGTTGTAATGCTTGTGCATCGCGTCGATGACTTTGTCGAAACCGGTGTAATCGACCAGTTCTCCGGTCGTATCGATGCCGTCAAAGTCGGAACCGAATCCGACGTGCTCGATACCTGCTTTGTCGACCATATAATTGAGATGCGTGATAATCTGATCAACGGTCGCGTAATGGGAGCCTTCTTTTAAGAAAGAGGACTCGAAGTTGATGCCGACCACGCCGCCTGCATTGCCAAGTGTCTTAAGCTGATCGTCCGTCAGGTTGCGTTTGTGCGGGCAGAGCGCCTTGGCACAGGAGTGCGTCGCCAGGAACGGCTTTTTGCTGTGACGTGCAACATCATAGAAACCGCCTTCGGACAGATGAGAAACGTCGATGATCATGCCGAGCGTATTCATCTTGTCGACCACTTCCAGACCGAACGGCGTCAGACCCTGCGCGTTCTGCTGCGCATCGTCGTAGCAAGGATAGCCCATGGAGTTCGGAAATCCCCAGAGCAGCGTGAGCAGACGTACACCCATATCGTAGACCTCCTGGATCCTTTCGATCTTGCCGTCTACGAAGACGCCGTCCTCGATGGTCAGGAAAGAAGACAGATACCCTTCCTCGGCATTTTTGCGGATATCCGCTGCACAGTAAGCGGGGCGCAGGATATCCTTGTTTTCCTGCATTTCGGAAATGTAGTTTTTGTAAATCGCCTTAAACAGGTCGTATGGATCCATGCTTTCCATTTCATGACGAGAAAGATAGATCGCAAAAAACTGTCCCATGCCGCCGTGCTCCTGCATCATCTTGAGATTCAGATGTCCCTTGCCGTCGCGCAGTGCGCGGTCTTCGTGCCGCCAGCACTCGATGAGTGTGTCGCAGTGCATATCTAAAATTTTCATGGATTGATTCATACTTGTATACCTCCCGGATTCATTATATCATGTTGGATATACAAAGAAAACAAGCAAAAAATATGCCAGAAGATCTTTAGGAAAAATCTGTTTTGACATCCATGGACAAAGAATGCGGCTTGTGGTAGACTAAATATAAAACAGTATTTGTCAGAACAGGGGGGTCAGCATGGAAGACGCAATGCGCATCATGGAAGAGATTCTGGAGACGGAATACAAAGGGCTTGTTTATATCAACGAAACGCGTGAAATCGGCTCCTATAGCAGATGTGCAAAAAAAATCACGGGCATTCTTTTGGACAGTGAGCAAAGACATCCGGGCGGACGTATCGAAGAGGGCGATATCGTCATTATCGCAGACAATGAATTGGGGAACGACGATGAGCTGACGCCGGAAAGCTTAGAAACGATCGGCATCGCGGATCGGAACATCGAAAAAGACGACGCGCTCCTCGCAGTTGGCGTTTATAAGAACAAAAAAATACAGCCGCAGTATAAATATATCAAGAGCTACAATCCCAATGGACGGTTTGAGCTTGTTACCGATTATCTGGGATTTGAAATCGTGATCCGCATCGATTTCGCGCATAATCACGTGCACATATCGGTGAATGGAGATACGTATTCGATGGTCTATTTCGAAGCGGTCGGACACATGGTCGTGATTGACAGCGTAACCGGAAAGGTTAAGTTTTTTCAGGCGAGAGGCTACGGCTTCCGTGGAGAGGAAATCGGCAAGCTGCTTGCCGGCAAGCCATATCTGCCCAAGACAGATTATGAGACGAGCGGAGAGCTGATGCCGACGGTCGGCCTGAACTTTGAGAGCATCATTTACGGAGATGAAATTCTGAAGGAAATCAACAAAATGTTCGCGGCGCCGGATGGGCATACGGAGAGCGGAATTTTTGAGATACACAAAAGGCCGATGTTCTGCGTGCTGACCAGAATCCGCAAGGGCAACGCGCGAGACGGCATCTATTTGATCCTGCAGGATGCGTCTTTACTCGAAAACGTGAGAAAAGAGCGAGATAGTATCATCCAGGCGCTGGAACAGCGGCAAAAAAAGAAATTCATGCGCAGACCCTATGGCTGTGATTTTCAGGGCGCGAAGATGGAAGATTTTATTGGAGAAGATCCCGCGATGAATGAAGTTAAGCGGCTGGCGTACAAAGCGTCGCAAACGAATTTTAACGTCATCATCACCGGAGAAAGCGGAACCGGCAAATCGAGGCTGGCAAAAGAAATCCACAGGATGGGGAAAAAAGACGCGCCGTTTGTGGAAGTCAACTGTAACGCGATCGCGCCGAGCCTGTTTGAAAGTGAGTTGTTCGGATACGCGCCGGGCGCGTTTACGGGCGCCGCGGCGAACGGCAAGGAGGGGTTCTTTGAGGAAGCGAACGGCGGTACGATCTTTTTGGATGAAATCGGCGAAATCCCGCTCGGGATACAGGTCAAGCTGCTGCAGGTGCTGCAAAACAAGCGGATTTATCGAGTCGGCTCCTCGAAGCCGATCGATGTGAATGTGCGCGTGATTACCGCGACCAATCGAAATCTCGAAGAGGAAGTCAAGAAGGGGAATTTCAGGCAGGATTTGTATTATCGCATCAATGTGTTTCCAATCTGCATTCCGCCGCTGCGCCAAAGGAAGGGAGACTTGTACATCCTGATTAATTCTGTTTTAGATGAGCTTTGCAGCCGATATCATATGAAGCATATGCTGCTGTCGGAGGAAGCACTGCAAAAGATGATGCATTACAGCTGGCCCGGAAACGTACGAGAGCTGGAAAACGTGATGGAACGCGCAATTACGGTTTGCGATTCGCCGCTGATTTATTCCGAGCATATTTTGATTGAAGAAGATGTCTCACGATCGATGACGCTCAAGGAACAGTTGGAGCGGGAGGAACGCAGAATCCTCGCGGAGACGCTCGCGCTGAACCACTACAAGCGGCGTGAAACGATGGAAGCGCTTGGGCTTTCCAAGAGTGTATTTTACGAAAAACTGAAAAAATATCAACTGGGAGAAGAAGATTAAGCAGAAGAAACAAAGGGACAGGAATTCCTGATGGAATGCCTGTCTCTTTGCTTTTTCCTCTATTTTATGTAGATTCTAGGAGGACGTGCGGAGATCCGCGCGAGGATATCGTTCTTGTTGGTGCCTGCCAGCGTGGAGGCCTCTTGAATGCTCATTTCGTTCTCACCGCTTCCGTAGATGGTGGCCCAATCGCCTTCGGCAACGTCCGCGATTTCGGTAACGTCCGCCATGACCTGATCCATACAGAGCACCCCGACCAACGGACAAGGGACACCCTTGATGGTGACATAGCCCTTGTCGCGCAGATTGCGCGGGTATCCGTCGGCGTAGCCGAACGGCAGGGTTGCAATCACAGAATCCCGCGGCGCTCTCCAAAGATAATCGTAGCTGACGCCTTCTCCTTCTTTGATATGGTGAAGCTGGGAAATCGCGGCACGGAAGGTAAGCACCTGCTCGACCGGAACAAACCCCTTGTGGAAACCGCGCATGCCGTAAATCAGCGCGCCCACACGCACCATATTCAAGCGGAAGCGCGGAGCATCGACTGTGGCGATGCTGTCCGCCAGATGGTAGTAGCGAAAGTGGATGCCCTCGGTCTTTAGCTGATCGGCAATTTCCGCGAACAAATGATACTGTTTGTCATTTTCTTCGTCATTGACCAGCGCCAGATGTGAAAAAAGTCCCTCCGCTTCGACGCGCGGCAGCGCAGTGATTGCGCGGATCGTCTGCAGGGTCTGCCCGCGGTCCTTCGCGTCCAGTCCGAGGCGATGAAAACCGGTGTCCAGTTTGATGTGTACTTTCGCTTTTTTTCCCGCTTTTTCAGCCAACTCGTTCAAAAGCTCCGCCTGCCGCAGACTGAAGATGGTCGCGGTAATGTCGAAATCTACGATGTGAGAAAGGTATTTGTCCGGTGTATGTCCCATGATAAAAACCGGATAGGCTGGGTAAGCTTTTTTGATTTCGACGGCTTCCGACAGGGTCGCCACCGCGAGATAGTCCGCGCCGCTTTCCATCAGAGTTTCGGCGACGCCGACCGCGCCGTGACCGTATGCATTGGCCTTGACTACGGCTGTAATGGCAGTGTCCGGACCGACCAGCTGGCGGATCAGCCGCATGTTGTTCGCGAGTTTCCTTAAATCAATCTCTACGAGCGTATCTCTGAGAACTTCCTGCATCATCATTCGATCTCCACCCCCATGATTTTTAGTACTGCCAACACTTCGGATAGAATTCCGATACGGATACAATTCTCGTCCGGATTGAGAATGGCAGAATGCAGTGCCTCCTCCGGTGTTCCGGGCGTATGACAGCCAAGGTTAAAATAGAGGCCCTTGGCCGCGTGGCAGAAATAGGCAAAATCGTCCGCGCCCAGGCTGGACTTCGGATTGAGAAGGATGTTTTTGTCACCGAGCTTTTCGCGGCAGATCTCGGAAACGCTGTCGAGCAGCTCCTGATTGTTGATTAGTGTCGGATAGCTGTCCTGATAATCTACGACACAGCTCGCGCCGTAAGCCCTTGCGATATTTTCGCAAAGCTCGCGCAGCTGCGATTTGATGGAGTCGCGGAGCTGCATATCGAGAACGCGGATGATGCCGCTAAAAACGGTTTCGTCCGGAATGATGTTTCTCGCGGTGCCGCTGTGAAAGCTTCCGACAGTGATTAAGGCCGCGTCAACCGGATGGATGTGTCGGGTGATGATGCTCTGCAGAGAGCCTACCATGTCGCAGGCCGGAAGGAGCGGATCAATGCCGGCGAAGGGACTGGCGCCGTGACAGGATTTGCCTTTGACGGTGACGGTAAACATCGTGGAGGCCGCATTCATGCAGCCGGGCATAAACTCCAGCTTGCCGACATCCACAGACGGTTCGATGTGCAGACCGATGACGGTATCCACACGGGGGTCCTCAAGACAGCCTTCTTCGATCATAGGCTTCGCGCCGCCGCGGGTTTCTTCGGCAGGCTCAAATAAAAAGACGCTTGTTCGCGGAAGCTCCTCCTGCAGCGCTTTGAGTACCGAGGCAGTACCGAGCAGAACCGCGGTGTGAATATCGTGTCCGCAGGCGTGCATGACCCCGTCGTTTTGAGATTTGAACGGCAGCTCGACCTTTTCCTGCATCGGCAGCGCGTCCATATCCGCGCGGATCGCGACAGCCGGCTCCTTGGATTTTGTCGTGAGAACTGCTTTGATGCCATGTCCCGCGATTTCAGAGCGGTAAGGAATTCCAAGCTGCTTTAATTCGGCACGAACGCGCGCGGAGGTATGCACCTCGTGCTCGCTCAGCTCCGGATTTTGGTGCAGATCGCGGCGGATCTGCAAGCTTTTCGCAGCGGCGGCATCGACCAGGTTCTGAATTTTGTCATAACTGATTTTCATATAAGACAGCCTCCCTTGACTTTGTAATTGTTTTGCGTTATATTCTAACTATTATAACAGAAAAACATTGCAAGAAGTATGCCGAGAGGAGAAACGAATGGAAAAAATAAAGATTGCTATAGGGCTGGCCATCATCGTGGCATCGTTTGTATATATCCTTAGAAACAAGAGCTCCATGCTGGATAATCTGATGAAAAAAAGCGTGGAGGATTACGAAAAACAAAAAAAGATTCAGGACAAGGCGAAGGATGTCGTGGACGGTAAGGCCGATGCCTTTGATACCATCGCGGATACGGTCAAGCCGGTCATCGAGGACATCAAACAAAGACAAAAGCCGCAATAGCGCGGGCATGTGGGTATCAAAATAAGGAAAAGAAAAGCCCTTTCGATCAGGAGAGGGCTTTTGTCATGTGTGCGGATTTTTTGACGCGGATTAGCGGAAGGTTTCCAGCAAGCCGAGGATGACGGCAATTGGCGTGAAGCAGTTGAGGCCTAAAAGCACATCCAGACAGGCATAGGCGAAGGAAACGTACTTCCATTTGCGGCTGTAGCCGGGTACTTCCTTGTAGGAACGATACACCACAAAGCGTTCCGCGTCTCCGATGGCGGCTTCTCGTTCCTTGAGCAGGTCGTAGAAGCGTTTATGCTCCAATACGTTTATTTTGCCGTCACGAAAGAACGGGATGAAAAAGAGCGCCTTGCGCTTGTCGGAGGCGTCCTCTTTGCGCGCGAAGAAGCGGATGCCGCGTTTGTCGAAAAAAACCGCTCGTGCGTTTTCAAAAAGAAACTCTTTTTTGGTGCGAAGCAGACGGTTGTGATAGATCGCTTTTTCGCTGTTAAATTCGGTATAGCACAGTTTGTGGCCATTCGAGAGGAGGAGCCAAAAAGCGAAAAACAGCGCGTTGACGGTAAGCTCCAGCGGCAGGTTGATCTGATCCGCGTAGCCCTCGACCTGATAGAGGACAATTTGGATATCCATAATGGAACGGAGCACCAGATAAAAGGCGCAGATATAAAAAAGCAGCTGCTTGGGGACGTTCGTATAGGTATAAGTCAGTTTGTTCATGTGTGTTCTCCTCATTAGGACTTTCGACGCGCTGTCGCGGGATGCGGCAAAAAGCGCGCAGATCTCGTCATCGAAATCATTATATCATCATATGATAAAATAAGCAAAATTTATGCCGTGAAAAAACGGTACGAATTACAGAAAAAATTCCGGGTTTCGCACTTTTTTCGCAAAAATTTGCTCAGAATAGTCCTAAAAACAGGACGCTGTTTCCTGGATTCAGGACAAAATAAAGAAGGGGGCGTGCGTGTGACGAAAATATGAAGAAATCGTGATTTTCCTTCACGAAAAAACAGAGAGTGCCAAAATCCCTTGTTTTTCGCGGGGAAAGCGCATGGGTGGCGGAGAACTTCTTGTTTTTTGCTTTTTTTGGCATATAAATTGCAATTATCTGAAAACGTCATAATAAAAATTTGTCGGATTATATGAAAAGGAGGAACGATATTATGATGAACTATATCTGGGTCGGATTAGTCGTAATCGCGGTTATCGCGGGCGCTTTTACCGGCACAATGGAAGGCGTTTTGAACAACATCTTTGATTTTGCGAATACCGCTGTCGAAATCTCTCTCGGTTTGATCGGCATCATGGCATTCTTCTGCGGACTGATGAAGGTCATGCAGGAAGCTGGTATCTGCGACAAGCTCGCGAAGGGGATTGCGCCGGTTATGACCAAGTTATTCCCGGAGGTTCCGAAGGATCACCCGGCGATGTCCGCGATGGCACTTTGGATTGCTGCCAACATGCTGGGTATCGGTAACGCCGCGACACCGTTCGGCTTGAAGGCGATGCGTGAGCTGCAGACGCTGAACCCTACCAAGAGCATCGCAACCAACGCACAGTGCATGATGCTCGCGATCGGTACGACTTCCGTAACCCTGCTTCCGGTTACCGTCCTTGGTCTGCGTGCCGCGGTACAATCAGATGGCGCTGCGGAGATCATCGTTCCGGTTATCATCGCGACCACAATTTCTACCGTTGTCGGTATCGTGTGTACTTTGATTTTCCAGAAGACAAAGAGATGGAAATGGGAAAACGTGATTGAAAAAGAAATCGCAGCCGGAACATTAGAACTGAACGAGCACTATGCAGGCGGAGAAAACCCGATCGTGCTTCCGGAAGGCTATGTCTGCAAGTATGCGGAAGAAGAATAGGAGGGACTATAAATGACATTTTCAGATGTAATGACATTAATATCGAACTGGGCGATTCCTCTGGTTGTAGCTCTTGTATGCTTCTGGGCTATCTTGAAGAAGGTGCCGGTATATTCCATATTTACGGAAGGCGCAAAGGAGGGCTTCTCCACCGCTGTGATGATTATCCCATATCTGACCGCAATGCTGTGCGCGATCGGAATGTTCCGCGCGTCCGGCGCGATGGATTGGCTGTGCGCGATCTTAGATCCGGTTACCAGCTTGATCGGATGCCCATCCGAGATCCTGCCGCAGGCCATCATGAGATCCTTCTCCGGCGGCGCGTCCGAGGGCATGCTTGCTGACCTGCTCGCTACCTATGGCACGCAGTCTAAGATCGGCCGTATCGCTTCCGTAGCGCAAGGCTCCACCGAGACCACTTTCTACATCATCGCGGTTTACATGGGTTCTGTAGGCGTTTCCAACGCGAGACATTCTGTTGCTGCAGGTCTTTTAGGCGACTTAGGTTCCCTGCTTGCCGCGGTAGCAATCGTAAATATTATGTGGTTCTAAGCACATAAAATATTTTGGAGGAGATAAAAACAAATGAGATATCCTAAAAAACTGGAAAAGGGCGCAACCATCGGTATCATCTGCCCAAGCTCACCAATCAGCGCGGAACGCGAGGTACAGTGTGTCAGCGTGCTGCAGGAGATGGGCTTTAAGGTAAAAAAGGCTGACAATCTGACCAAGAATTACGCCGGCTATATGGCGGGCACAGGCGAAGAAAGAGCAGCCTGGATCAACAAGATGTTCGCGGACAAAGAGGTGGACGCGGTCTTCTGTGTCAGAGGCGGCGACGGCGGTTCCCGCGTGATCAGGCACCTGGATCTGGATATCATCAGAAGCAATCCAAAAATCTTTGTAGGATACAGTGATGTAACATGCCTGCACATGCTGTTTAATCAGAAGTGCGACCTGGTTACGTTCCATGGACCGATGGTATCGTCCAACATGGTGGACGCTTTTGATGATGATACCAAGAACGCGTTCTTTGACGCGCTGACCGCGGAGGATACCTATGAATTCAAGAATCCCGCGGAGGAGCCGCTTGAGGTTCTCAAGAGCGGGAAAGCGACCGGTCCGGTCATCGGTGGAAATCTTTCTTTGATCTCGGCAGCAGTCGGAACGCCGAGCGAAATGGACACGGAGGGCAAGATCATCTTCATTGAGGAAGTAGAAGAGCCGCTCACAAAAATTGAAAAATGGACTTATCAGCTGAAGCTGGCAGGTGCTTTCGATAAGTGCAAGGGCGTTCTGCTCGGGCAGTTCACTTCGGTTTCCAACAAATATCAGCCGGAATACGATGTGAA
>OLSK01000089.1_pt1 | contig 85911 bp, 71 predicted proteins | sample 1672781 | NCBI WGS metagenome assembly OLSK01 (sample SAMEA3136723, study PRJEB25190) | human gut metagenome | biome: human gut; feature: human-associated habitat; material: faeces | place: Austria | collected 2013 | reverse complement strand
CGAGGGCGCTGCCCTCGACTCGCAAGGGGGACGCGTCCCCCTTGACTCCCGATTTTGGATTGCGGTAAGCGGAACACTCGCCGCTAAATTCTAGTTTTCAGTAGATATCCTTCTTATTCCTGATATGCCGCCGAATGAGCACGAATATCATAAGCCCCAGGCAGAGCAGCAGGAACACAGGAACTATCCAGCGGTTCGGAGTTTCGTTTTCCGCGGATTTCATCTCCGTCCAGAGGGTCTGCATCTGGAGGTTCGCCTCATCGGAGAGGTTTACAAATATCGTGGTGTTCTCGTCGAGGTAGTCGTTCCCGGGGTAGGATACCGGATTACTGCGGGTCTCCTCGTCGAGCATTTCGTACGCCCCGCTGTGCGGCGTGGAATAGCAGATGTAGTCGATGTTGGAGTAGGCGATATCCGGCTCGCACATGAAGTTGATGTACATTTCCGCCGCTTCCTTCTGGCGGGAGCCCTTCGGAATGCACATCGCGTCAACGAACAGATTCGTTCCGCTCTTCGGGACTACGAAATCCAGATCCTCGTTGTCCTCAAGTATCGTCAGCGCGTCGCCCGCGTAGTAGGGAGCTATCCACGCGTCATTAGCCGCCATCTTATCGAATATCTCGTCCATTACGTACGCCTGGACTACCGCTTTCTGCTCCTTGAGCTTGTTTGCGGCGGCGGTAAGCTCCACCGGATCCTCGGTGTTGATGGAGTACCCCATCATTATCTCGGATATCGCGAACGCGTCCCGGGGATTATCGAACATCAGTATCTGGTCGGCGTAGTCCTCGTTCCAGAGGATATCCCAGTCGATATCCTCCTTCGGAATGTCTATCATCGCGGTGTTGTATATCAGCCCCACGGTCCCCCATGTGTAGGGCACGGAATACGCGTTGTCCGGGTCGTAGGCGGGGTCGACGAAGGTAGGCATGATGTAGCTGAAATTCGGGATATTGTCGAAGTTCAGCGGCTCCAGCATGTCCTCCTTTATCATCTTGGATATCATGTAGTCCGACGGGATTATAACGTCGTAGTAGGTTCCGCCGCCCTTCAGCTTTGCGTATAGTTCCTCGTTGGTGGCGTAGTTCGTGTAGTTCACCTTGATCCCGGTGAGCTTCGTGAATTCCGCGTTGACGTTGAGCGTTCCCGCGTCTGCGCCGGTGGAGATGTACTCGCCCCAGTTGTAGACGTTTATCGAGAGGTTCTGCCCCTTGAACCGGGTGTAGTAATCCATGTCGCTGACGGTCAGGGTCTGCGCCTCGGATTCTTCGGATTCTTCGGTTTCGGCGTTCTCGGCGGTTCCGGAGCCTGTTCCCGCCGCACCGGAGCAGCCGGTCAGCAGAGCGGCGCAGATAACCGCGCAGAGCGGTCTGAAGATGTGGTTTTTCATTCCTCGTCGCCTCCGTTTGCACGATTTCTCTGTTCCTGCTTTGTTTCGATGATGTGCTTTACCACCAGCACGATAACTACCACCACGAATATCAGAGTTGACAGAGCGTTGATTTCCGGAGAAATTTTACGGCGGGTCATAGAGTAGATCGTGATAGGCAGGGTCTGCGAGGTGGAGCCGCTTGTGAAGTAGCTGATAACGAAGTCGTCGAGTGAGAACGTGAACGACATCAGGAATCCGCTGACCACGCCGGGCATGATCTCCGGGAGTATCACCTTGCGGAGCGCGGTGAACGGGCTGCATCCGAGATCCTGAGCGGCTTCGAAGAGGTTAGGATCCATCTGGCGGAATTTCGGCATGACGTTCAGGATAACGTAGGGAACATCGAACGTGATATGAGCGATGACCAGCGTCACAAAGCCGAATTCGAGGTTCATTCTCGCGGCGAAGAACACGAACAGCAGCATGAGCGAAACGCCGGTGACTATCTCCGGGTTGACGATAGGCATGTTTGTGATGTTCATAACTATCGCCTTGGGGACCTTGCGCATGGAGTTGATCCCGATAGCGGCGAGGGTACCGAGCAGCGTAGCCGCAATGCTGGCTATTACGGCGATTATGATGGTGTTCATCAGCGAGGAGATGATGACCTCGTTGCGGAACAGCTTCGCGTACCAGTCGAGCGTGAATCCGCTGAACACGGAACGGCTCTTGGTCTCGTTGAACGAGAACACGATAAGCACGAAAATCGGCACGTACAGGAACATGAGAACAAGTCCCATGTACACCTTGGAAAGAGTTTTCAATTTATACACCCCATTTTTTAATTCGGAATTCTTAATTCGGAATTCGGAATTTCGGTGTCCGCTTCGCGGACGGATTTTAATTTTATACAAGCGGGCAGCCGCCGAGCTATTGGGAATTGTGCTTTGTTATTGCCACCAGAATGCTTATCAGCTCCTGACAGTCGGAATAGATGCTGCTGAAGGCTTCTTTGCTTATATAACCGCTCTCATAAAGCAGTTCAAGCCAGTATTCAGTTTCGCTTGCTTCTTTCAGTGAAATATTAAGCCGGGAATAAAAGTCCGCACTTGACTGACCGCGTATGGCTTCCCGGACGTTTGCACCTATACTCGTACCGCTTCGCAGCACTTGTTTTGAAAGGATAGTTTCATGCTTTTCAACAGTCAGGAACTGATACATTCGTATTATTCTGAGCGCGAAAGCCTTGGATTTGTCAACGATTAAATTAGATTTCATTCAGATAAGCGGCGAAGCCGCAACCATGATTCCGAATTCCGCATTCCGAATTCCGAATTTAAATAAGCACCTGATCGTCCGGATTGAACTGGTTCATAATCGTCATGATGAGCAGGATAATCACCATCAGCACCAGTGAGATACCCGCGCCGAGGTGCGGATTATATGCGTTTCCGAGGAACTGCATTTCGATGAGGTCGCCGATGAGCAGGTTAGAGCCGCCGCCGAGCATTCTCGAGATTATGAACGTGCTGATAGCGGGGACGAACACCATCGTAACTCCAGACATGATGCCGGGAACGGAAAGCGGAACCACCACCCTGAACAGCGTGGACACCGGATTGCACCCGAGGTCAGACGCGGCCTCGATGAGGCTTTTGTCTATCTTGACCATTACGGAATACAGCGGGAGTATCATGAACGGGAGGTAGTTGTAGACCATTCCGAGCACGACCGCGCCCTCCGTGTTTATGAGCTTCAGCGGACCTATGCCTATCATTCCGAGGAGGTTGTTGATTATGCCGTTGTTGCCGAGGAGGGTCATCCAGGCGTAGGTGCGCAGCAGGAAGTTCATCCACATCGGGAGCATTACTATCATCAGCATTGTGCCCTGGTGGTGCTTCTTCATGCGGGAGAGAATGAACGAAACCGGGTAGGCGAGCACCAGGCAGACGACCGTAGCGATTATCGCCAGCCATATCGAGCGCACGAAGATATTCGTGTACTGCCCGACGTTCGCGATGTAGTCCAGCGTGAAATGGCCTTCCTCGTCGGTGAACGCGAAGTACGCCACCATCAGCAGCGGCACGACGATGAACACCGCCATCCAGACGAGGTACGGCGCTGCGAAAACCTTAAGCTTCTTCATTGTCGTTCACCCCCATCAGCGCGGGATAGGAGCCGGGCTGCTTCGATTTCTTCATGATGTGTATATCGAACGGGTCGACGGTCATGCCGATAACGCTGCCTACTGGCTCCGCCTTGGTGGAGTGTATCAGCCACTTGTGGTCGACGCAGTCGACGGTCATTTCGTAGTGCACGCCCTTGAATACCACCGATTCCACGATGCCGGTGAGCTGCGCCTGCTCCGCGGGGATAACTTTGACGTCCTCCGGGCGGATAACAACGTCCACCGTTTCATTCCTGCCGAAGCCCTTGTCGACGCACTCGAACTTCTTTCCCGCGAACTCAACGAGGCAGTCACGCGGCATGCAGCCGTTGACGATGTTGCTCTCGCCGATGAAGTCCGCGACGAACGCGTTGACCGGCTCGTTATAAATATCGATAGGCGAGCCTATCTGCTGAATGTGTCCGTTGTTCATTACGACTACGGTGTCGCTCATGGTGAGGGCTTCCTCCTGGTCGTGGGTGACGTAGACGAAGGTAAGCTCCAGAGCCTGCTGTATCTTGCGCAGTTCGGTCTGCATGTCCTTGCGGAGCTTGAGGTCGAGCGCGCCGAGAGGCTCGTCCAGCAGCAGAATTTTCGGGTGGTTTACAAGCGCCCTTGCTATCGCGACGCGCTGCTGCTGGCCGCCAGAAAGGCGCTGTATCGAGCGCTTTTCGAACCCGGTGAGGTTCACAAGCTCCAGCATTTCTCCGACGCGGCGGACTATCTCTTTTTCGCTGACCTTCTTTATGCGCAGTCCGAAGGCGATGTTCTCGTATACGTTAAGGTGCGGGAACAGCGCGTACTTCTGGAACACCGTGTTTACGTCGCGCTTGTGGGGCGGCAGGTCGTTTATGCGCTTGCCGTCAAGCATGACGTCGCCGGATGTCGGCGTCAGGAACCCGCCGATGATACGCAGCGTTGTGGTCTTGCCGCAGCCTGACGGACCCAGCAGCGTCACGAACTCCTTGTCCCTGATATCAAGATCTATGTTTTTCAGGATCTTTTCGCCGTCGAATTCCACGACGATGTTGCGCAGGCTGATAATATTTTCCATGATTTCTGCTTGCCTACCTTCCTTTTTTCTGAGAAAATACGCGCTTTTTCGGCAGCGCACATACCAAATAACAGTTTATAATAAAATACCCGATATGTCAATGATATTTTTGCACAAATGCAGATTTTTTTAGGGGCGACCTTAAGATATTCATATCATTTTCCCGCGGTCTGCAATTATCTGGATATACATATATAAATTTTCCGGAAACCGCGCTTTTTTCGCCGCAACATGTTGCAAGGGCGCGGAATTTGTGATATAATAAAAAATATGAGCATTTTTTATTATGGTCACCTCTAAAAACCTCATGTGAGCGAAAATGTGCAGTGCGCGCCATCTTCGTCGTCAAACCTCCTCGTAAGGCATACAGCCTTACTTCGTCGGCTTTCCTAGAATCTGGCACACCCTGCCCATTTTTGCTTTTCACACCGGTTTTTAGAGGTTCCCTTATATTATTAAAGTTGCCTTGCACATGCGTTCACCTGCGGTGAACTCCGTGCATATCGGCAAATTATATCATATCCTTGCGGATATGATATAATTATGTATTGCAAAAACGCAGTGAACGTATTGCCAAAACTCAGTAAATACAATCCGCTGCGTATAAAGGAATTGAAATGATAAAAGAAAACCAGAAGCTGTTCAACCGCCTGAACGTCGCGACAGACGCGGCTGCGGCTTTTATTTCGATAGTTGCGGCGTACCTGCTGGTGTTCAGCCTGCTGGATTTCGACCGCAACTACCCGCTTGTGGATTACTTCAAGCTGCTGCTGATATTCGTTCCGCTCCAGCTCGTGACCTACGGCTGCATGGGGCTGTACAGCTCGTTCCGCGGCAAGAGCTTCGCCAACGAGACCGGAAAGCTCACCGCCGCGCTGTTCCTGGACGGCATGGCGATGATCGCGCTGCTGTATGTGATCCAGATCATCAACTTTTCGCGGTGGGCGCTGGCGATATTCCTTGCGCTGGACTTCCTGATAGTCCTGCTGAAACGGTTCATTCTGCGCAAGACCCTCCGGAAGTTCCGCGAGAGCGGATACAACCGCAAGTACGTGCTTATCGTCGGGAGCGGCCACGCCGCCAGGGACTACCTGAAAACGATAAACGAGGAACGCTGGCTTGGCTACCAGTGCTGCGGCTGCGTTTCAGACTCCCCGCTGGAGGGCGCGAAGCTGCTGGGCGGATACGACAGGCTCCTTGACATACTGGAAGAGAAAAGCTACGACGAGGTGGTATGCGCGCTCGACAGCGACGGCGTCTCGCAGCTTTCAAACATAGTAGAGGCATGCGAGCTGACCGGCACGAAGATCTCGGTTATCCCGAGCATATACAAGTACATGAGCGCCACCCCGGCTATAGACATGGTGGGAGATATCCCGCTGATGAACATACGGCGCATTCCGCTGGACAATATGGGAAACGCCGCGCTCAAGCGCGCCCTGGATATCGTCGGTTCGCTGGTGCTGCTGATACTGACCTCCCCGGTGATACTGGTCAGCATGCTGATAATAAAGATCACCATGGGCGGGAATGTGATATTCAGGCAGAAGCGCGTAGGGCTTAACAAGAAAGTCTTTACGATGTATAAGCTGAAATCCATGCGTGACAGCGCCGTCAGCGACACCGCCTGGAGCACGGACGCCGACCCCCGCCGCACGAAATTCGGCGCGTTCATACGGAAATTCTCGATAGACGAGCTTCCGCAGCTCGTAAACGTGCTGAAAGGCAATATGAGCCTTGTCGGCCCGCGCCCGGAGATACCGTTTTACGTCAACGACTTCAAGGACAAGATACCGATGTACATGATAAAGCATCAGGTAAAGCCGGGAATCACCGGACTTGCCCAGGTCAACGGCTACCGCGGGGACACCTCCATTGAAAAGCGCATAGAATACGATATCCGCTACATAGAAAACTGGAGCTTCTTCCTGGATATCGGAATACTGATAAGAACCGCCCTGAGCGGTTTCATGAACAAAGAAAAGCTGAACCCGGACAAACCCGGGAGCAAAAAATACATAAAACCATACAGACCGGAGAAAACTAATATGAAAAAAACAGAAGGAAAAACCGACCTGCTGGCGCTTGTGATGTTCCTGCCGTCGGTGATAGCCCTTGCGCTTATCCCCATCATAATCAATATCCAGACCGTAGTGACTGACCTACAGCAGACCTACATGTACAACGGCGGCACCGTTGTAAGCGGAGATTCCGGCACCACCTACCAGCTTATAGATTTCTACTCGCAGGGGAAGGCTCTTGCGGCAGTCGTGCTTGCGATGATAATGATAGGAATGGCGCTGGTATGCTGCCTGTCGCTGTTCAGGCGCGTTGAAAAGCGCTCGTTCGTATACGTGGGCTGTTCCGTTGTGTACGTCGTCATGACCCTTGCCTCCGCAGCGAATTCGCTTTACAGCCAGATTGCGTTCAACGGCGAGTACGACCGTGCCGAGGGATTCTACACCATCGCGTGCTATTTCGTGATGTTCCTGTTTACGATGTACGCGTTCCGCACTTCCGGAAACTTCAAATTCGTCGCTATAGCGCTGTTCATCTGCGTCGGATTCAACGTGGTGCTGTCGGCGTTCCAGTTCTTTAACAACAACCTGCTCCAGTACGACTGGTTCGTGAACCTCGTTTGCAGCAACGACCTCCGCTGGACAGGCGTTTCCGTCGATATCCGAAATGGAATGGCGTACGGTGCGCTTTATAACAGCAACTACATGGGCAGCTTCACCGGACTTATCATTCCGTTGTTCACCGTTATGGCGATGTATTCGAAGAAGGCGGTTTACCGCGTGCTGTTCATCGTGTTCGATCTGCTTTCCGCATTCATGCTGCTGGGAAGCTCCGCGCGAAGCGGTATCGTCGCCATTGCAGCCGCGCTCGTGGTCGGTATCATAGTTTTCGCCCGGGTTATCGCAAAGCACTGGAAGCCCTGCGTTATCGCAGTCGCTTCGATAGCTGTAGTGCTCGTTGGAGCGAATTTCGCGCTGGGCAACCGCCTGTTCTCGCGTATACCCTCCATCGTGAACGACGCCGTTGGCATGTTCCTGCCCGCTGACAGCGAGGACGCCGACCTGTTCGACAAGATACCCCTGCGCGAGATAGACGTCCAGAACGACGGCACCGTAAAGCTGACCGGTCAGGAAGCCACCGCTGTGATAGGCTACGACAGCGATGCGAAGGTGTACACCTTCACAGATGAAAACGGAAACGCGCTTCCGATGAAATCCACCATCAGGCTGGAGCAGAATCCCGAATTAGACGGCCTTGTAGCCGGATTTGATTACGCCAACATGATAGCGACTGTAAAGGTCAACGGAGCACAGGCGTGGTTCAATGTGGACGATTCCGGCTCTCTTGTGCTTAACAGTGATATAGACTATGTTCTTGACGACCCCGACGGAAACGGCAGCATCGGCACCGACAGCACCTACGGAACCGTAACGGTGGATCTCAACGGCTCTACTGTTTACATTGAGTACGATACCGACTATAACAGGCTGTTCTTCACGGAGTACACAGACGATATCGTAGACCTGTTCTACACCGAGAGAATGTACTTCAAGAATGACATCATGAATGATGTGTCCCTTCTTCTGACCGCAGACGAAAACGGCTCAATTTACGACCGCGACATTGTATGCCTTAACTTCTACAGGGATTTTACAAACTCGCTGTATTTCAAGTACACCGGAACTGCCATCAAGATGGTCCACCCCAACACAATGACCGCTTTCGCTCCTGTAAATGCAGAGCACATCGGCTTTGAGGGCAAGGAGGAGCTCGGTTCCTCGAGAGGCTACATCTGGTCGCGCACTCTGCCGCTTCTCGGAAACTGCCTGTTTACCGGATACGGCCCTGATACGTTCACCTATAACTTCCCGCAGAACGATGTTCTTGCAAAGTACTACTCATACGAGCAGTTCAATGAAGGCTTCTATGTAACGGTCGACAAGCCGCACAACATGTATCTCCAGATATTCTACTCCAGCGGACTTATCGCGCTGCTGGCGTTCCTCGGGATCGTGGTATTCTACCTTGTGGACTGCTTCCGGCTGTACGCTCTCAGGCGCGAATACCGCACGGAGCAGGCGATGGGTATATCCGTAATGCTCGGCATCGTGGGATATCTCGCCGCCGGAATGTTCAACGACTCGGTAGTGAGCGTTGCGCCGGTATTCTGGATACTCCTCGGCGTGGGAGCCGCGCTGAACACCATCAACCGCCGCGCAGACCGCCGCGTTGCAGTCGACGAGGACTACATTCCCGAGGCTCCCGTGGTTGAAAAGCCGGTCGATCCGGAACTGAAAAAGCAGGCGGCAGACGCAGCCCAGATACTTGCCGCTGCGGTGCGTACCGGCGTTGAAAACGAAAAGGCTGAAAAGGAAAAGCGCCGTCAGGAGCGCATGGCGCGCACTCCCAGCAAGGAGGACATCAGCAGCCTTCTCGAGAGCGTCCGCGCGATAAAGACGGTAGAGGACAAACAGCGTGAGGAAGCCGAAAAGCAGGCGGGATCCACACAGGCAAACCCGGCAAAGGAGAACAGCAATGATAACGGCTGACCTCCACGCTCACACGAGTTTTTCGTCTGACAGCGAAGAGCCGATGGAAAACGCCCTTTCCGCGATGGTGGAAAAGGGTCTGAAAACGGTATGCTTCACCGAGCACATGGACATGGACTACCCCGGCGGGGAGTTCCTGCTGGACGCCGCCGCGTACCGTTCCCGCCTGGTGGAGCTGCGAGAGGAGTTCCGCGGGAGGATAGAGGTGCTTTTCGGCGTGGAGCTGGGGCTGATGGACTACCTCGCGCCGCGGCTCAGGGAGTATGTGGGAGCCTGGGACTTTGATTTCGTGATAGGCTCCTCGCACCTGGTCGATGGCATTGACCCGTACTATCCGGAGTACTTCGAGAAATACGACGACCACAACGGCATTCTGCGTTATTTCGAGAGCATACTGGCGAATATCCGGGCGTTTGACGGCTTCGACGTTTACGGACACCTGGATTACATCGTGAGGTACTGCCGCGCGAAGGCGTATCGCCCTGCCGAGTATTCCGATATCACGGACGAGATACTGAAAACTCTGATAAGCATGGGGAAGGGGATCGAGCTGAACACAGCGGGTCTGAAATACGGACTTGGCTGGGCGCACCCGCACCCCGAGGTGCTGAAGCGCTACCGTGAGCTTGGCGGGGAGATGATAACCGTAGGCTCCGACGGGCATAAAGCGGAACATTACGCCTGGGAGTTCGATAAGGCGGAGGATATCCTCAGGGACGCAGGATTTAAGTATTACGCGGTGTTCCGCGGAAGGAAGCCGGAATTTGTCAGAATTTGAATTTATTCAGCTGGCGTTCACCTTCAAACCAGTTTTTGAATTCCTAATAAAAAGGCGGGCAGCCGCTGCTTGTCGAAAAAGTGTCTTTTGCCCGCGAAGCGGGCATTTGAAATCCATTTTTTGACCCAGCTTACAGGGGACATCAAAGGGATATAGTCGCAAACCCGCATTACAAAAGGAATAGTAGTGCCGCATAACCAACGCAGACCATACCCCAACCAATAATAAGGACGCTTTTCACTGAAAGGCGTCCTTTTCTATATATAAATATAGTATAGAAATTAGCAAAAAAATTGAAAAACACAAAAGGAGAGTTTTTTCAAGCTCTCCTTTTTGTTTCGAGCAATCTGCCTATTATACTGTTTTTAGCAAAAATATTTGTTAATAAATAACAAAGATTTCATCATCGCGCACAAAACGCAGACAAAACATTTAGCATTATAGCTGAAATTTGTTTGCTTCATAATATACCAAAACACTCTAAAGGAGACTATCATGTTGAACATTCTCTATAACACCAAATCGCCACGCTGCAATTCCAGTAAGTGCTTTGCCTATTGGGACGGAAAATGCTCTGCTTTGGTAAGCAGCAGCTTTAAGGGCGGCTGCCCTTTCTTCAAAGATAAGGAAGCGAAAGCATCAGAAGATTTGCGCTGCAAGGACAGGGTTGAAAAGTGGAAAGCATCGCAGAAGAAATAATTTCCATAATTCTGCAATTATTTTTCAGAAAGGCGTAATTTTTATGAACGCAATATTCCAAATGCTAAACCCCAGCAACACGCTGACCGTGAACCGCTTGCTTGCTCACGCAATCGGTTTGTCAGAAGCGGTGATATATGCCGCCCTCATATCGAAATGCAGCTACTACGAGCGTAACGGTATGCTCGACGATGGCGGCTGGTTCTACTCGACCGTTCCCGACCTCGAAGCAAGCACCGCCCTTTCTGAGTATCAGCAGAAACGCTGCATAAAGAACCTGGTGGAATCCGGACTTATCGAAAGCAAGAACCGTGGACTTCCCGCCAAGCGCTGTTTTCGTATAATCGAGAATATAGAGCTTATTTCAAAGCTCATTTCAGAGGGCGAAAAGAAGCAGATGTCCATAAAGCCGGCTGCGGCTCTGTCCTATGAGAAGAAGCGTAAGAACAAGGCTGAAAACGAAGCACCGCCCCCTTGCTCCGAAAAAACTCCGGAGCAAGAAATCCCTGACGAGCCTATCCCAGATAACTCCGGTGCTTGCTCTGAACATTCTCCGGAGCAGGCTGTCAAGGAACTTCCGGTACTGCTCCCCACAAACTTCGGTGCTAGTTCCGAAAAATCCGATTTTCCCTCATTATATAAATCTAAAGCTAATAAATCCATAGTTAATAATCATCTATCAATCAATCCAAAGGACGGCGCTGATTTGATGGATAGGATCGATTCTTCAATACCAAATACGGTTTCCTCCGATGAAAGGACGGACTACGCAGATATTATCCGGGAGAACATCGGTTATGATTATCTTCTCGAAAGCAGTCCGACGCAGAAAGGCAGGATAAACGAAATCGTCGGGATAATGCTCGACGTGGTATGCTCCACCAAAAAGTATATCCGTGTGAACGGCGAGGACTTCCCGCAGAGCGTTGTGAAATCACAGTTCCTCAAACTGGACAGCACCCATATTGAGTATGTGATTACGGCGCTCGACAAGAACACAAGCAATGTACGCAACATCAGGGCGTATCTCATAACGGCTCTGTATAACGCCCCGCTGACGATCGACAGCTTTTATTCAGCAATGGTCAATCACGATATGTACGGCAGTAAATGAGGGTGCTAAAAGCACGGAAAGGACATTTTATGAAAGCAATTGCAATCTATAATCACAAGGGCGGTGTCGGAAAGACAACAACGGCTATCAACCTTGCAAATGAGCTTGCCGAGCGTGGCAAGGTGCTTGTAATCGACTTTGACGGACAGGCTAACAGTTTCCGTTTCTTTGCAGAACCGAGGGCGTGGCTTGAAACAGCGCTGATAAAGAGGAACTGCCTGCCTACTGTGGCGAAAAGCTCTACCAGATACCATAACATCGACATTCTGACGGCGACCCCGGCGCTTAACCTTGTGGCGGCGCAGTTTGAGCAGCTCCCGGAAGATGTTCAGACAACCAACGTGAGAAAGGTGCTGACTTTTGACCGCAGCTATGAATACGCAGTTCTCGACCTGCCGCCGGCTCTTACAAAGCTGACAGAAAAGGTAATCACGCTCTCCGACAGCGTGTTTATTCCCATAGAACTTGGAACGTTCGCGATTCAGGGCATTCCCGCTGTAACAGGAGCGCTTGCAAACTGCAACGCCAAATTCGGTGGTTGTATCGTGAACAAATTCGACAAGGAAAATCCCGCAGATACAGAGCTGCTGGAATTCCTCAAATGCACCCTCGGAAACAAGGTGCTGAACACTACCATTCCTTTCAGCCGTGTTATCAAAAACTCTTTCAGCTACAAACTGACCGCAAAGGAATACATGAAATGGACGGCTGCGGCGCAGGCATACGAAGATTTGGCGGCGGAAATCATTGAAAGGCTTGGTGAGGAATAATGAGCAGGAAGTTGCAGCTTGACAGCGCCATAGCGGCGGATATTCAGACCGTCAATGCCGACAGCTACATAGACAGCCTAAAAATGATAGACATTGAAAATATCGAGCCGAACCGGAACAATTTCTATGAAAATTCCGAAATAGAGGCTCTGGCGGACGATATAGAGCGGCAGGGCTTAATGACGGCTCTGGTGGTTTCCGAACACAACGGCAAGTATGAGCTTATCAGCGGACACAGACGGCTTGCTGCTATCAAGTCCCTTATCGCAGACGGGCGCAGGAGAAGCGGCAAAGTCCCCTGTTTCATCAAGGGCGCAAAGCCGAATACCGAAACCGAACTTGACCTCATAATGCTGAACGCAACTCAGCGCAAGTATTCGGACGCAGATACCATGCGTGAATATGAGGAACTGACACGGATTTTCAAGGAACTTGAAGCTGCTGGAAAGCCTGTCAAGGGCAGAATAAGGGATAAGATTGCAGACGCACTCAATGTATCTCCGGCGCAGGTCGGAAAACTGGATAACATCAAGCACAACGCTATCCCCGATGTGGAGCAGGCGATAAAATCCGGAGATATGTCGATTTCGACAGCCAACGAGGTGGCGAAGCTGGCTCCCGAAAAGCAGCAGGAAATAATCTCTGAAAAGCCGCAGATTTCCCATAAGGAGGTCAAGAAAATTCAGCGGCAGGAAAACACCTCCGCTGACGCTGCTCCCGAAACTGACGAGGAAGAAGATGAGGACGAAACAGAAGATGAAGATACATTTTCTGAACCGCCTGTCGTTCTTTCCCATGAGGAAGCCGAAGCCCTTTCAAAATACATTGAGGATCTTCTCATTCTGGCAAGGGGCGAGGATTTCAAGGTGCTGCGTAAACTTGCGGACAGGCTGTGATTTTGAAAATGTGCTATTTATAGCACGTTGACAACGGAATGCAAAAGATGTATAATATAAGTAAGCAACCGGACTTGTGCGAAAGGAGCATAATATGGCTTTACCGACAACAGGTTTCAGCGCAATAGGTATTGAGGAAGTAGATTGGGGCGAGTTCACCTCGGCTTGGTCGATCAGGTTCATGGTCGAGCTTGAAAACAGAGCGTATCACAAAGACTTCAATCCGAAATTCGTAGATGTTCTGAACTGGGCATATGCTCATCGGAACATTGTGTGGGACACGCCTTTTGCAGAACAGGAAAAGATGATGATTGCAGACGGCGTTCTTACGGAGAGCGATATTAGAGATATTGCTTAATTACAATTGAATATATGCTTATAAGCGGAGAATGTAACAGTTCTCCGCTTTTTTGCGTTTAGGGGTGATTTTATGATAAATAAGCTTACGGGAGAGCCTGTTTCGGAGGAAATGCAAAACGTTCTGAAACGGCTTGCCGTAAATGAAGCCGTTCCCGAAAGCGAAATCTACGCATTAAAAGAAATCAAGGAAGCAAATTCCTGCATAAGTTCAAGCAAGCCTACAATAGAGTTGAGGAACCGCACCGGTATACAGCTCGGTGTTTATAACAGATTACAGAATATGGGCAGCGCCGTTACGAAAAGTGACGGCGCTGTTTCTTTTTCCGGCGAGATACGCCGTGAAAAAAGACTGGATATTGTTATCGGTCTGCCTGCGTCAGGCAAATCATCGGCGCTTGTGGAGCCTATTTCCGAACTGTACGAGTCAAGAGTTATCGACAGCGATGAAGCCAAGAAACTACTTCCGGAGTTCAACAACGGCTGGGGTGCAGGCGTTGTCCATAAAGAAAGCCAGTTAATTTCAGACAGGCAGTTATCGGCAGCTCTTAAAGCAGGAGAGAATATCACATATCCCCGTGTCGGCGGCGATAGTTCAGAGCTTCTCAATATTATTTCCACTGCTAAAAAACTAGGATATTCGGTATATGTCCACTATAACGAACTTGACAGGAACAAGGCTCTCGGACGGCTGCTGAACCGTTTCCTTGAAACAGGTCGGTATATCAAGCCGGAACTGGTGACGAAATACGGAAGCGGCATAAGCAATACATACGAACAGGCGAAGAAAGCCACTACGCTTGTGGACGGATTTTCCAAGTGGAGCAACGATGTCCCGTTCGGCAGCCGCCCGAAGCTGCTAGAATACAACGCTTCCTGTGAGGATATGGTCAGGGCTTTCAAGCCTACCCTGTCGGAACGTCTGGAGGAAAGCGAAAGCAAATGCCGCATACTCCGAGCCAAAATAGACGAGGTGAATGATGTTTTCCGCAAAAATCCCGAACTTTCATGGGAATATGTGAAAAAGCGTGATGAGCTGCGGGCAGGAAAAAAGCTGACCGACAAGACCTTTACGATAAAGAAATCCACACCGCCAAAGCACTAAATGTGCTATTTATAGCACCAAATCAGAACAGGAGGTAATAATATGGCTGATGAAGTCGGCTCTGCTGCATTGCAGTCGGGGCAAAAAATCATCGAAGTGGGAGCTGAGCTTATCAAGCTCCTCGCTCCCCTCTTTGAAAAAATGCTGAAAGAACTGTACCGCAATTCCGTTGACAGCATTAATCAAATCGGCGGCAGCATTGCCGAGAGATTGGCGAAAGGAACCGTCACGAACGGCGAGCTACTGTATGAAGCCAATAAGGCGGAATGCGGCATATCCACAACGAGCAACATTCTTTCCGCTGACGCGAAAGCCTTTGCCGCAAAAGCAAAGGAATACAAAATTCCTGTTGCGGTCGTGGGTAAGGGAGATAAGCAGACTATCGAATTCCTCGACCGTGACAAGGGCATAGTCAATCAGATAACGCAGGAGATAATGCAGGAACGCTTGAAAGAAGCTCCGCAGAGCGTAAAGTGCTTTAACATCAGCGCCAACAACGTGACCGCTATGAAAGCCGCTTTTGAGGAACAGGGTTTAAGCTGCCAGTTCATGAAATCCGCGGACGGCAAGATAAAATGCGTTTATCCCGCAGAAAACGCTGAGCAGGTCGCCGTTGTCAAGGAAGATTACAAGCGCGTTCACGGCGAGATTTCAGACGATCTGGATATTCGGTCAGATGATAAAGGTATCGTTATCGCCGATGATAAACTCGGGAAGTCCTTTGAATATTCGCCCATGAATAAGGCGCAGACGATGGAATTACTTCGGGAGCAGTTCGGCTATTCTGAGGCAAAGGCAGATTTGGCGGCGAACAAAATCTGCCGCGACCTCAAGCAGGACAAGGATAAGTTCCTCGCTCATACGGAGCAGTACGATAATCTCAATTCCCTGAAAACGAATATCCGCTACCCCAGCGACGACCTTACCCTGCGGGATATGCGGTTTAATTCCGTCAATTTCAAGGACGGCGGCACGACAGGACGTCGTGGGGCGTTCGCCCAAAGTGCGGCAAGGACGCCGCACATACAAAGCGAACGCTCGTTGACGCATATTTTCATTTCCAACGGAGATAAGACTGCCGCCCTCACTCCGGAGGAAATGACCGAAACAGAGATGAAGAACATCTGTACCAACCGGCTCGGAATGATGGAATATCAGGCTGAAAAGGCTGTTGCAAAGTCCCAGAAAATCGACAGGCAGGTCAAATCCAAAATCGAGGAACGCACAGTCGGCAAGGACGGAGTTTCGCAGAGCGTAGGCATTGAGAGAACCTCGCAGAACGGCTTTACACTAACGTTCGGCGGCAAATCCAAGACCTACAATTTCAGCACGATAAATGTTGCGGATAAGATATCCAGAGATTTTAATATTCCGAAAGAAAACTCTGCACACATAATCGACAAGGCAAAAAAGCAGAGCGTTCTCCAGAACAAAATCCAGAATTCGCTGAAAAAACAGCCTGCTTCTCCGACCGTTCCGAAGCCAAAACTCAATGAAAGCAAGGGGTTGAAACATTGAAAAAGAAGAAACCTGATATGCTGACGATTTTGCTGTATGCAATTATCATCTTTGCAGTTCTGTATGTTTCGGCGGGTCTTGGCGCGGCTATGGACTTGTCCGTGGACGATGATGGCGTGCTGGATTTCAATGTGCTTATGACGCAGTTTGAAACTGTGCTTACCTCTACCGATACGGTCGGAGCGCATTTCACGGACTTTTCATCGTACAGCTTCAAGATAACGCTCATGGTGGGTTTCGCCCTCGGCATATATGCGCTTATGAAATACACTTCCCGAAAGCGCCTGCACCGAAAGGGAGTAGAACACGGCTCGGCTCGCTGGGCGAATGAAAAGGAAGAAAAATTTCTTGCCGACAGGATGTCGGCAAGGAGCAAGCCAAAGCGCGGCAAGGACGCCGCGCAACAAAGCTTGCGGACGGCGACAAAGCCCGAAAAGAAAAAGGGGAAGAACTCACCGAAATCCCCATTTGAAACAGACAACAATATCTTGCTCACGCAGGAAGTCCGAATGTCGCTGAACACTCGCCAGCACCGGGAAAATCTCAATGTACTGGTAATCGGCGGCTCCGGTTCCGGCAAATCCCGTTTCTACGTTAAGCCGAACATAATGCAGTTAAACACAAGTTATGTCGTAACCGACCCGAAAGGCGAACTGCTGCGTTCCTGCGGACGATTGCTGAAAAAAGCCGGCTATGAAATCCGTGTATTTAACTTGATAGATATGTCGCACAGCAATAATTACAATCCGTTCAATTACATCTACGACAAGGACGGAAACATCAACAAGACCTACGTCATGAAAATGGTGAATTGTCTGATGAAGAACACGAAGCAGGAAGGCGCGTCCGGCGGCGATCAGTTCTGGGACGACAGCACAAAGGCGCTCACGCTTGCGATTGCTTTCTATCTTCTCGAAAAAAAGACGGACGAAAACGGCAATTCCCTCGACCGTAATTTTAGCACGGTAATGAAGATGATGAGGTTAGCGGAAATCTCCGAGCAGGACGAAAACCACCGCTCCCCGCTTGACGATATGATGGACGAGCTTAGAACCGAAAATCCGCACAGCATGGCGGTTTCGTTCTATGCGGATTTCAAGAAAGCTCCCGCTGAAACCGCAAAGTCGATACTGATTTCTGCGGCTGTGCGGTTTGCGGCGTTCAATCTTCCGGAAGTCGCAGACCTTACGCACACGGACAACATACACCTTGATACATTGGGCGATCGAAAGACCGCCCTTTTTATTATAATACCGTCCTCGGACGCTACGTTCAACTTCCTTGCGGCAATGATGTACACGCAGCTTTTTGATACGCTTTACGATACGGCGAATTTCAAGTACGGCGGCAGGCTTCCCGTCCATGTGCGGTGTCTGCTCGACGAGTTTGCAAATGTCGGCACTATTCCGGATTTTGATAAACTGCTTGCAACAATGCGTAGCATGGAAATATCCGCAAACATCATAATTCAAAATTTGGCGCAGCTCAAAAAGATGTACGACAAATCATGGGAGATACTCACGGGTAACTGCGACAGCCTGCTGTTCCTCGGCGGGCAGGAAGCAAGCACACTTGAAGCGATATCGAAATCGCTTGGCAAGGAAACGATAGATGTGGTTTCACAGAACCGCACACGAAGCCACAAATCTCCGTCAACCTCGGAGAATAACAGCATTTTGGGTAGAGAACTTATGACGACGGACGAACTCAAGGTAATGAAACCGAACGAGTGCGTACTGATCGTCCGTGCGCTCTACCCTTTTTTCTGTCACAAATTCGATATTGAAAAGCACCAGAATTACAAGTACCTGGAGGACAGCAACAAGAACTATGCCTATCTCATCGACGATTTGCACACCGAAAAAGCTCCGGATATGACCGAAATTTATTCGGAAACCGTGGAGCCGAAACTTGTTGCCCAGCCTGCCGATGATGAAAAGGACATTTCAGATATAGACGTTCCCGACGAGGAGGATAACATGACAAACCTTGACGAAGAATTTGACACAAAGGAAATCGCCGCTGCTCTGAAACAGCATGAGGAACAGACCGCCGGCGAAGAAATGTTCAACGAAAACGAGGAACTGGATTTCACAGATGATGAAGCAGTTCCCGAAAACCTCATGCCTATGGATTTGTCCACACCAAAGGTTATCGGCGAAGCGGATTTCAATGAAATAGTGGACAGCACATTTTAATTCGGTTACTGCCGCATTAGCGGTTGTACATATTATTATTTTTTTAGGAGGGTTTTCTTATGGAAAACACAACAATCACCACCGCTGCACAGGGTGCAGCAAAGCGCACCAACCCCATCAAGCACTTCATCTCTGCGCTGAACGCAAAGCGCAAGAAGGCTATGCTCTCCCTCACCACTATGGCGACGATGGCGATGGCGTCCTCTGTATCCGCTTTCGCAGAGGGCGGCGAGGGCGTTGCCGACGGCGAGGCGGCTTTCAACAGCGTTATCGGGTTCTTCGCGACGTGGATCGGACGTATCGGTCTGGTAGTCGCCTTTGTCGGCGGCATTATGTTCGCCCTCGCAATCAAGAACGACGACGCAGAAGCAAAGACCCGTGGACTTATGACGCTGGCGTCGGGATTTGTGGTGTTTGCGCTCACGCTTTCGCTTGACCTGTTCGGAATTACCGGGTAAACAAGCAAAAAATAGACGGAACAGCGGCAGGCGGCTTGTTTGCCGCTGTTTTCCGTATGCAGAAACGAGGTGAATTAATTATGTGGGGATATGGACAATGCCTTGATACTATCAAGGGTATTGTGATGGAACTTAACAGCTTATTCTCAATGCTGATAGAGCTGCTGACTAACGACAGCCTTCTGCAATCTGCCACAAGCACCGTTCCGGATTTGGTATCCGCTATAAAGGCTACATCGCTCACATTGTGCGTGATGTTCTTCCTTATAGATTTCTTCACGAAAACGCTGCATTTTCAGTGGGTGACATGGGAAAACGTCATGATGCTGTTTCTGAAAATGGTCGTTGCAAAGGTCTGCGTGGATAATTCCGAGTTCTTTACGACGGTGATTTACAATGGCTTTAACAGCTTTGTGAATGAAATCAGCGGAACCATAACGCAGTATTCTTTCATCGACACAAGCGACTGGCAGGTCGCAGCCCAGTATTTCGTATCTTCATCGCAGGCGTCGCAAATCATCAACAATACGGACGCAGGATTTCTCAACTTCCAGCCGTTGATTCTCAATATGCAGATTTCCATACAGGGGCTTATCATGAAAATCATTATGATTATAGCCAATGTTGTGGTAATCGCCCGACTGTTTGAGCTGACGGTCTACACGATGATCGCGCCCGTTCCGCTGTCAACATTCGCCTGCGACGGTTTATCAGATATCGGCAAGGGATTTCTGAAATCCTACGCCGCAGTAACGCTGCAATCAATAGTTCTTGCAATAATGTTCATCGCCTACGCTGCTGTGAACAATGCGCTCATAGCCGGTCGCATAGGCAGCTATAACCTTGCCCTTGACGGAATAATGGGACTTATAACAACGCTGACGCTGGGTATCGGAGTAATGAGTTCCGGTACATGGGCAAAGCGGATAGTCGGCTCATCGTGAGGAGGAAGATAACTTGATAGAAATAAAGATACCGAAAGAAATCACCGAATACAAGGAGAAAATTCTGTTCGGGCTGACGATAAGGCAGTGCGTATGCGCTGTGGCGGCTCTCGCCGTCTGCGTTCCGCTGTACATCTTTGGAAAGGACTTCCTCGGAGATGATGTTGTCGGCTGGCTGGTTATCATGATAGCCGTACCGATATTCGCATTTGGCTTTTTCAGATATGACGGTATGCCGTTTGAGAAATTTCTGACTTTGCTGTACAGACAGAAATGGGTCGAGCCGCAGAAACGCAAGTATGAGGAACTTCCCGTTTTCTGGGACTGCCGTAATGAAATATCAGAGGACGAGATTGCTCATCAGATCGCAGAGCAGACAAATAAAATCCGAAAGGAGAGAAAGAAGAAATGAGTATGTTTTCTTCAAAGATCGGCACTACCGAAAGCTCGGCAAAGGACTTGGACAAGGTTCGCCTTGCGAAGCAGAAGAAGCCTAAAAAGACAAAGGAAAAGGCTGTCCGGAAAGTCGCCCGTACCGTACAGGACACCATTCCTTACGAACACGTTCACGGCAAGTACATTTTTGAGGTAGAGAAGAACCGCTATTCCGTCACTTATTCTTTTTCAGATGTGACCTTCGACGCTGCGGACGCAGCCGAGCAGGAGCGTATTTTCCTCGCATATGGCGACCTGCTCAACAGCTTTGATACCTCTGACGATATCCAGATAACGCTCCACAACAACGTTATCAATCAGAAAGAGTTTTCAAGTCAGATACTTCTGAAGCACGCCGGCGACGGCTTTGACGAATACCGCGACGAGTACAACGAAATGCTTTTGGATAAAATGCAGCAGGGTCAGAACGGCATTACCACAAAGAAGTATTTCACGGTGACAGTCACGGCGGCTACTCTGGAACTGGCGCAGCAGAAACTCGCCGCAAAGGAACTGTATATGCGGAGCTGTTTTCAGAAAATCGGCAGCAACATCGAAAAATTGAAAGCCAACGAGCGTATCCGCATTATTGCAGAAATTTTCCGCGGCGTTAATCAGGAGATACGCCCGATAAGCAGTTCGGAGTTCCTGCGCGGCGCGGAAAAATCGCTGTGCTGCCCCGATTACTTTGAGTTCAAGAAAGACTATTTCATGTACAACGACAAATTCGCGCGAATGGTCTATCTGAAACATCTGCCGTCCTCGCTGGTGGACGATATGCTGAAAGACCTCTGCGAAACCTCGCTGCCGATAGTGGTAACGGTGAACATCGCCCCTGTTGAGCCGAGCGAAGCTATAAAGGTCGTAAAGCGGCAGCTCACCGCAATGCGCTCCAACAAAATGCAGAAAGAGAAAAAGGCGTCGCAGCACGGCGTTTACTCTGACGTGATTTCGGACGACCTGAAACAGTCCCTTGCGGAAGCCGAAGAACTGCTGAACGATTTGCAGAGCAAAAATCAGAAGATGTTCCTGCTGAATCTGGTGGTAATGGTGACGGGAACCAGCTTTGACGAACTGGATAACAACACGGATAAAATCGAAGCCGTGTTCCGTAAGCACGTCTGCACTACCTCCAGAGCCAACTTTCAGCAGGAGGACGCAATGGCAAGCTGTCTGCCGCTGGGAAACTGCCGCTTAAAGGTGCGCCGCACTCTCACAACGGAGAGCGCCTGCGTATTCATGCCGTTTAATTCAAAGGAGCTGTCGCAGAAAGGCGGCGTTTACTACGGATTGAATCAGACCACCAACAATCTGATCATCTTCAACCGTGCAAGTCTTATAAACGCCAACGGATTTATTCTCGGCTGCCCCGGCTCCGGCAAGTCGTTCAGCGCAAAGCGGGAAATGGTGAATGTGTTCCTTGCGACCGATGATGAAATAATAATCGTGGATCCGGAACGTGAATACACGAATCTCGTCAGAGCGCTCGGCGGCGAACTTCTCTACATCTCCGAAAGCAGCGATACACACCTTAACCCGCTTGAAATCTCGCTCGAGGAATACAACAAGGGTGAAGATGTCGTAAGCTCCAAGTACGACTTTTTCCTGTCGTTCTTTGAAACCATCATGGGAAAACAGGGCATTTCTCCCGAACAGAAAACTATCATCGACAACTGTCTGCATGAGGTCTACCGCGATTTCCTGCTCGGCAAAACAACGGAAATGCCTACGCTCAAGGATTATTACGATATTCTGTCAAAGCAGACCTCGGAGGAAGCAAAGCCGCTGTATATGTCGCTTGAACTGTATGTAAACGGCTCCATGAAAACATTTTCCTACCCGTCCAACGTGGACGTCAATAACCGTGTTGTCGTGTACGACATAAAGGATCTGGGCAAGCAGCTAAAACCCCTCGGCATGATGGTAGTGCTTGAAAACCTTTGGGACAAAATCGTCCGCAACCGTGAGCGCGGTATCCGCACCCGCATTTACATAGACGAGATTTATCTTCTTTTCAGAAATGAAGAAAGCGCCAACTTCCTGTTTGAGCTGTACAAGCGCGCAAGAAAATGGGGCGGCATTCCGACCGGAATTACGCAGAACGTCGAGGATTTGTTGAAATCCGATACGGGGCGCTCCATGCTTTCAAATTCGGAGTTTATTCTCATGCTCAATCAGGCGGCGAGCGACCGTGACAAGCTGTCGCATCTTCTGAAAATACCCGAGAACATGATGAGTTTCGTTACCGGAGCGCCGGCAGGCTCCGGTCTGATTTACTGCGGACTTAACGGCTCTCTGCCTTTCAAGGACGATTTTCCTACGGATACAAAGCTGTATAAGCTTATGACTACGAAATTCGGTGAGTAATGGTCAGAGATAGTATAGGGGTGATATATTTGAAAATCATTACCGAAAAAGGCGGCGTAAAAGCTCGTTCCGTGAACGACCGTTCAATCGAACACAGCATATCTCAGAAAACGGAACTTTCTAAGAAGAACGAAAAGGCGCTTTCGGGCAAAACTGAAAGAACAGTACGCCGTTCTGAAAAAGATGAGCTTATGCCGCACCACAGTGGATCGGCGTCAACCGAACAGCGGCAGTTTGTCGAACGCAAGGAACACGCCAGCGGCAAAGCTGCTGACCGTAAAATCCCGCTTTCAAAATCTGCAACATCAGTTGGCGTTCCAAGAACCGAAATTAAAACTTCCGGTTCTTCTGAGAAAATAACACCCATTCCGTTCCGACCGCCGAAGCAGTACAAGTTGTCACCTCACCAGCCGAAAAACAAGAAATACAAAGTCCTGAAAAACGGCACGGTTGCTAACGGAACGCTCACCAAGCGGAAAGAGCGTGTGATTTACAGCCAGCAGCAGAACAAAAAGCTGCGGAAAATAAAGCGGAAAAAGATTGATAAATCCCGTCTGAAACTGCTCAAATCCTTTAACAGACAGCAGAAAAAGATTTTCCGCAAAAAAGCCGAGCTTATCTCCATTGCCATGGGCGGTGTTACTCCGGCAAAGGTGGATATTACAAAATACCGCAGACTTTCCTCCGCAGCGAAAACTGCCGCTAACATTGCAGCAAAACCTGCGGAGGTGCTGAAAAAGGGCTTTGTGGCTCAGGCTGAAAAATCCGACGATAACGGCGTTAAAGCCGCGAAACTCGGCGTTCAGATATACGACCACGGCGCCAGCGGAGTTCAAACCGCCGCAAATGCCGGAGTGAAAACAGCCAAGAACGGCGCTAAAATCACCAAGAGGGTTTACCAGAAAATCCACAAACCTACATCTGCGGAATTACGGCGAAAACTGCGGAAACGCGTAAATCACAACATCACGGCAGAAGCCAAATTTCTCGCCAAGCGAGCCGTGAAAAAAGGCGCTGCCAAAGCCGGAAAGGCTGCTGCTCAAACCGCCAAGACAGCCGCCAAGGCTGCGCAGAAAGCAACACAGGCGGCAGGCAAAGCGATCGCCGGGGCGGTATCTAAGATAGCGTCGTTTATTTCGTCCTGCCGTACAGCCTTATCGTTATCGGCGTGATACTGATAGTGCTGGTTATCTGTTTGTGCTTTGCCGAAATGATAGGCGGCGCAGGCGGTTCTGTCGCCGGCGGCGGTGCATGGCTTGTCGATGATTATAGTAATCAGACTCCGGAACAAATCTACGAGGGCTATAAGGAATTCGTCGAACAGGCAAAGGACGCCATGGAAAAACAGGCGAAAGACGCTCTGAAAGACACGGTGACGGGATTTTGCGACGGAGATACTACTGCTCCCCGAAAAATAATCCAGTACATCGACAAGAGCCACAATAACACTTTCTACCCCGCCAAGGGCGCTGACAGGACTATAAATTCGTGGATAGACGATTTTGGCACGGACGATTACGCAGATTATATGTCCCTGCTTTTCGTACTTATGACAAGAGAGAAACAACGGGCTGACGGAGTTTCAGACGGCGAAATATACGACTTCGATTTCAAACGCGAGGATTTCGAGGAGTTCATGAAAACCGTCAATCAGAATTACTGCCGCTGGGGTGATACGTTCGTTTACAAGACAGCAGTCGAAACCTCGCCCGTGGCTTGCCCCGGCGAGAACTGCAAGACGAAATACAAATCCGACCGCTGTGCCTATTACACGGACGATGACGGTCACAAGCATTACTATTGCAAAGGACACCCATATTGTCCTATCAATCACACCAAGCTGACCGTCAAGCTCTATACGGTCAAGGATTATTACAACGAAGATTATTCCGAAATCTACGATTTCACGGATAACGAAAAGGCAAGGTATCAGGCGTCAAAAGCGATAATACAGAGTATGCTTGATTATTGGGAGGGTGGTATCAATTAAGAAACTGTACAATTCATTTATGGGCAAAAGTGTTAAACAGCGCATATTCATCTGCATTATTGCGGTCGTGCTGCTGACGTTTTTGTTCTTTATCATAAAGGCGAATATCTTTGATATGCCACCTGATACGGCAGAGGGAGCCGAACCGGCTGACCGTCCGCAGTTCCATATAAGTCTTGTTGACATAGGACTGCTCACCGCCGTGACAGGCGCATACATCATTCACAAAATCCGCGAAAAACGGAAGCAAAGGAGATTGTAGCTTGAATACAGACGAGAAAATCGCCGCCTATTCCGAAAAGGTCGAGGTCAAGAAAAAGAAGCTCGACGAAATTAATACGGTGATCGAAAAGAAGAAAACTGCCGCCGCTGCTCTGAAAGCGGATATTGACGCTCTTTCAAAGAACATCTTTGAGCTGGAAGCACAGCGGCTTTTCAGTATGCTGAAAGACAAGGGTATCGGCATAGGTACTGTCATTGAAGCTGTCGGCACGGGAATTTTCGATGATGAAAACAGCGCTGCGGACAGAAAAGAAAACGGTGCTATAAATAGCACGATCGAACAGGAGGAAAACAAAAATGAAACTGGTAATAGCGGAAAAACCGTCGGTAATGCGTGATATTGCCGCCGTTCTCGGCGCAGCGCAAAAGACCGCCGACGGAGCGCTTTGCGGCAACGGATACATAGTCACATCGGCGAGAGGACACCTTGTCCGGCTGAAACAGCCTGACGAATATAACGAGGGCTACAAGAAGTGGTCGCTCTCCGACCTGCCTATTATGCCGGATTTTCAGTTCGTCCCGATAGAGAATGCGGTTTCAGTCCTGAAAACGCTTGCCCGGCAGATGAACAGTTCCAAAATCGACGAGATTATCGAAGCAACGGACGCCGGACGTGAGGGCGAGTGCATTTTCAGATACATATACGACTACATCGGCTGTACAAAACCGGTGCGCCGCCTGTGGATCTCCTCCATGACGGAGGCGAGTATCCGTTCCGGGTTCGCTGACCTTAAACCGGCAAGCGAATACGATAACCTCTATTCCGCAGGTTTTACCCGCAGCAAGATAGACTGGCTGTGGGGCATAAATCTGACGCGGCTCTACACAAGCTATTTCGGCGCAAAATGCTCGATCGGGCGCGTCAGAACCGCAGTTTTGAATATGCTTGTTCAGCGCGAAAACGAGATAAGCAATTTCGTGAAGCGTCATTTTTATAAGGTGAAACTCTCAAACGGCGCTGAATGGTTTGACGACGATTCAGACTGCCTTTTCGAAAGAATCGCCGCTGAAAGAATACTTGAAATGTGCAAGGGTCAGCCGGCTACGGTAAAGAGCATAATCTCCCAGAGTAAAAAGGAGAACCGCCCTCTGCTTTTCTCGCTCACCTCTTTGCAGATAGCCGCAAACGATGAGCTGGGATTTTCAGCGGCGAGAACGCTCTCCGTTATGCAGAGCCTTTACGAAAAGAAACTGCTCACCTATCCGAGAACGGACAGCAGCTATCTGACGGACGACATGGCAGAAATCCTCCCCGGACGCGTCGAAATGCTCCGCGCTTTCGAAGAAAAGGCGGTAAACGTTCTTCTGTCAAACGGGCTGAACATCGACGGCAGGATAATCAATAACGCAAAGGTGTCCGACCACCATGCGATTATTCCCACCGAGAATATCGGAAATGCTGTAAATATGGAGCTGACCTCCGATGAAAAACAGATTTTACATCTGGTTATCCGCAGGGTGCTGGAAGCTCTTTCGGCGCAGTACGAATACATGGATATTGAGTACGTCTTTGATATTTGCGGCGAAACATTTAAGCTGAAACAGAAAAAGCCTGTCAACCTCGGCTGGAAAGCGCTTTGCCCCGATGATGTCGAGATACCGCCGGAAATAAACTGTTCCGAAAACGATACATTTTATGCGGAAGATATTTTTGTTACAGAGGGAGAAACCAAGCCGCCGAAACGCTACACGGAAAGCTCGCTCTTAAAGGCGATGGAGAATATCGACCGCCGCATAGAGGACAAGGAACTTTCCGGATATGTTTCCGAAAGAGGGTTAGGCACTCCCGCAACAAGGGCAGCGATCATCGAAAAGATACTCGCAGACGGCTATGCAGAGCGCAAGAACAAGGTTATTTCCGCGACTGAAATGGGAATAAAGATGATAAATTTCGTCCCTCCCGAAATTAAGTCCGTTGAAATGACCGCCGCAATGGAATTACAGCTTGCTGCAATAGAGAACGGCACCGCCAGCGCCGATGAGGTAATCAGCAGCATTACGGAGAAAATCAAGGCTATCATTGAAGCCGAAAAGCACAGGGCGCATACTCCCGTCGCTGAGCCGAGAACCGCTCAGAAAAATCCGGTCGGGAAATGCCCGAAATGCGGCGGCAATGTATATAAATTCGTTCGGGACAATACGGGTATATTCTACTGCGAAAAGGCTCCCAAGGACTGCATTTTCCGTGTTTACGAAGACGATTATTTCTTCACATCTAAGGGCAAAAAGCTGACAGAACCCATGATGAAAAATCTGCTGTCGCACGGAGAAGTCAAGGTCAGCGGTTTCAAATCCGAGAAAACCGGAAACAGCTACAATGCTGTCGTTTCTTTTGCAGACAGAACCGACAAGAACGGAAACGCCAAAATCGGCTTTACAATGCGTTTTGAGGACAAGAAGAAAAGGTAATCTCCGCTTGCGATAAAGCGGAGATTTTCATTATTCGTAGTGATAACGGCAGGAAATTATATAAAGCTGACCGTCCTCGACCTTGTAGACAAGCCGATTTGTATCGTCGATCCTGCGGCTCCAGTAGCCACTCAGGTTGTGTTTCAGCGGTTCGGCTTTTCCTATTCCGTCAAAAGGGTCACGCTCTATGTCCTTGATGAGCAGGTTAATGCGTTTCAGCGTTTTCCTGTCCTCGCCCTGCCAGTAAAGGTAATCCGCCCAAGCCTCGTCAGTCCAGAGTTTAATCATCGTCCTCTACCTCGACAAGTTCGTGCCTGGAAACCTTTCCTGCATTGAGCTGAGCGATGGAACGGTTGATGTGAGCCATATTCGCAGGGCTGTAGAAATAATCGTCAGCTCTGTTGTGAAGTGTGACCTCAAACGGAATTCCGTCGCAGCGGATAGTCTGCTTGATGAACATATTGAATGCCGTTGACATATTCAGTCCCAGCGCATTGAAAATCTGTTCAGCCTTTGCCTTATCTTCGCAGTCCACACGCATAGTAACACTTGTTGTTGCCATAAAATCATCTCCTTCAGCACTATTATACTTACTCTGTACTTATATTGTACATCAAAAAGCATACTTTGTCAATATCAATTTTAGATAGAAAGGTGGAAAATAATGTACTTTTTCAAAGCTGACATCTCAAGCTTTGACGATGAAGCCGAAACCGTGTTCATTATCCCCGAACAGAATGCAGATGAAAACGGCGTTCCCTTTGAGGAAAAGATGATAACGCAGACGGTGGAATACAAGGCTTTCGTGAAGCGCACCAAAACAGCGCTTGTAGATTGCACCTACACGCAGTACCAGACGGACGAGCCTATCGCAGACGGCTTGAATTCCGAAAAATTCGCCCAGCTTGAAACGGAGGGAAAGCTCGCTGTAATCGACGCAAACACCTACTCCATTTCAACGGGCAAATCCGCAAAAAGCAAGGGAAAGAAGAATTTCACGACCTACTTAATCATAGGCGGTATCGCTGTCGCGGCAGTCATTCTCATTGCGGTTTCGGCTTTATCCGGCAGTAATAAAACCGACGCTCCCGCAGAAACAACGGAAACTTCCGCAACTACGGAAACGGCAGAAACAGCCATTCCTACAGGAGAAGTCGCCACACCGGAAACAGAAATTTACTCTGCGGAATCCTTTGAACAGGGCGAAGCTGATGTCCCCGTAATCGAAACCTCATCAGCCGAACCGCCTGCGGAAACTGCCGAAACAGGCTACACCAACAGCGGTTACAGTTCCTCCTCAAATTCGGGCGCAAGCGGAGTTTACACTATAACTTTCTACGCGAACGGCGGCGAGGGTACTCTTGAAAGCATTTCGGCAGAAGCCGGACAGTATGTCGTTCTTCCATCTGCCGAAAGCGCGTCAAAATTCATATCTCGGAAAGGCTACAAGCTGCTCGGCTTTTCGGATAATACGGACATTGCGTATTCCCTTTATGACTACAAAATGCCGTATGAAAATGTAAAGATGTTCGCCGTCTGGGAACCGGACACATTCACCGTAAATTACAATTCCAACGGCGGCACGGGTCAGCTCTCACGGGCGGAGGTCAGATACGGCGACAGCGTTCCTCTGCCGAAAGATGTTTCGATATACCGTGACGGGCTGTTCCTGACAGGTTGGGCGCAGACGGATAGCGCAAAATCGGCATTAAAGAACCTTTCAATGCCTGCGGAAAACCTCACCTTGTACGCTGTCTGGAGCAAAAAACCTCCAACAGCGATAATCACTCTGCACTATGACGATAAGGTGCAGGTCATTGAAGCCGAAATCGGCTCAACGCTGGATATGCTCGATGATTTTGGCGTGACAAAGGATGGCGAGATAGTTTCCGGCTGGTACTTTGAAAACTCTCCCATTCGTGTGGAGGATCTCGATGTTTCCGGGGACTGCGACCTTTATGCAAAGTGGCAGAGTGCTACATATATCACAATTTCCGTTGACCGAAGCTATCTCAATAAAGCTGATATTGAATACAAAATGCCGTTGGATATGACTGGCTATGCGAAGCTCACTCTGCCCGTGGTTGACGATAAAAACGACATTTATAACAGCATTTTCGGCTGTACCTACGGCTACTCCACCAAAAAGCAGAACGGAGATTTCGGCACGATCGAATATTACGGCGGCGTTGAAAGCAAGTTCAGCAAAAGCACCAAGCTCTATCGTGTTCTTAACGAATACGGCGGCGGTAAGGGAACGGCTGAAAATCCGTATATCATCAGCTATTACGACCAGCTCCTGCGGCTTTCCGAACAGGGCGCAAAGGGATATTTCATACAGACGGCAGATATTGCGTTTCCGAGGAATACGGACAGAAATCCTATCAGCACGAAGAAAATCGCCCGCGGTTACGAAAACAAATCCTACGATTATTTTGTGTACGACGGGCAGGGTTATTCTATAAAGAATATTTCCGGCGACGGCGGTTTATTTGGTACTATTGCCGCAGGGACTATACAGAATGTTGTAGTTGACGGCGCAAATATCAAAGCCGGAAAGAATAAAAATCTCGGAGTAATCTGCAACGAGGTCGTATCCTACGCTTACCCCTCGACCGACACTGACGAATATTTCTCCACCGGAAATACACGGATAATCGGCTGTAAAGTCCTGAACAGCAAAATCACGGCTGACGGCGCTGAAAATATCGGAGGAATATGCGGTTTCGGCGGCGATATTTCAGATTGCACGGCGGACGGAATAGCGGTCAGCGGCGGCAAAAGTATCGGCGGTATAGTGGGCAACGCCTGCACCGTGACAGGCTGTATCGCAAACAACATTACCGTCAGCGGCTCGGCTGTTTCCGCAGGCGGAATTGCCGGGACTGCTTACGGCGTGGAGCTGTTCAACAGCGGAGAAAAGCCGCACTATGCAGGCGGCAGTATAATCGGCTGCGGTGTTCGGACGTTCACATCAACTGCCGAAAACAGCGGCGGTATTGTAGGTACTGCAACGGCTCATAATGTTTCTGCGTACATCAAGAGCTGCTATGCTGCGAATATCTACCTTAACGGTACGAACAACGGCGGCATTGTCGGCGCTGACGGAAACGAGAATGGTCACAAGATACTTTACTGCATTGTGGACAATGCCAACAATTACTCCGTTATCGGCAAGAGGACGCGTTCCTCCGCAAAGACGATGATACTGTCAGTCCCCGCAGATACAGGACTTACGGTCGAGGGAGTTCTCTCCGTTCTCAATGCAAAATCCAGCGGATACGGTTATTGGGAGCGTTCAGACAGTGTAAACGGCGGTTATCCTTATCCGTGCAGGATATTCGCAGAAAGGAATTAATATGGCAGAAGAAAACAACAAGCCGTGGAAAGTGTACATCATACCAGATTTGCGCACATGGGCAATGCCCCGTGAGTACGACCGCCCCACACCTATCGAGTATTACGATACCTTTGCCGAAGCGCAGAAGCGTTTCAATGAGCTGCGCGAAAAGCCCTACAACGCTGAAAAGGTGTTAAATTGGGATAAAAAGCCGTCCGCAAGGCTCACGATGGGCATTGAAAGAGAAAATGCGGCAGCGGACATTCTTCATGTACGGGACAACAAAAATGTCCTTGTGGAGGATTTCACCCGCAGCAGTTCTATTTACGAAAGCAAGGAGGCGCTTGCCATCATAAGTCAGGCGGCCAAGGAAATCGGATTTGAAATGGTAAATCATTATCCGCAGAAAAGCGACGGCAAATTCGGCGAGCCTGTTCTCATGCCGTTTGAAACATGGGCGGCGGATCATTCTCAGTACAACCTGACAGGAGGAACAACAATGGAACACAAGACTTCTTTCGACGTATCGTCAATTTCAAAAATCGAGAACGGCGGCAATGTCAAGGCTATCGCAAACGTGGTAGTCAACGGCGAGCTGGCAGTCCGGGGCGTAAAGGTCGTGGAGGGCGAAAAGGGTGCATTTGTCGCTATGCCCAGCAAGAAGATGGGCAGAGATTACGCAGATGTAGCCTTTCCCATTACCGCAGAAGCGAGGACGGCGCTCAATAATGCTGTTCTGAAAAGCTACGAGCAGCTCATGAGTTCTCCCGAAAAAACGCTTAAAACCGAAGTCCCCGCTGCCGAACAGTCCAAATCTTCCGTGAATGTCCAGTTAAGACCCGTGGATAACAACAGCCTTAAGGCTGCGGGACAGGTCACAATAGACGGCTGTTTTGTGGTAAAGGACGTTAAGGTGATGACGGGCAGCGAAAACAAGCCGTTTGTATCCATGCCGTCCTATCAGACGCAGACCGGCGACTATGCGCAGTACGCTCTGCCTATCACAAAGGATTTCCACGAAAAGCTCAGTAATGCAGTTCTCAGAAGTTATCAGTCCCTCGGCAAGACCGAATATAAGGGCGTAAAATACGCCGAGCTTGGCGACAAGGACAGCATTGCCCACCTCCTGCGGCAGAACAATAAGTTTGCCGATAGCCTCATGGCTGAACTGGACAAGGCGGGAATAAAGTATCAGGCAAAGGTTGAGGGTACCACTACCATTTCCGTGAACAAGGCGGATATGCCGAAGGTAACGGATATTAAGAACCAGCTTGTAAAAACTCTCAACCCCGAAAAACAGACTAATTCTGCTCCGAAGCATAAGAGATAATACGCATTTGCGGTCAAACGGCTAAACTGTATCAAAAACAGCCCCGTTTGACCGCAAAAAAATATTGACTTTTATGCTTTAATGTGATAAACTTAAATTAAGGAGGAAATATGGCACGAATAGATGAAGTTCGTGAAAGGTACGAAAGCATTACCGAACAGCTCTATAAGAACAGGGATACCTTTGCGGAATATCTGAAATTTGCTGGAAAGTTCTTCAAAATGCCGACGGCGCAGACCATAGCGATGTTCGCAGCGAACCCGAAAGCCACAATGGTCGCCGACTACGACACATGGCGGAAATTCGGACGGCAGGTCATGCGTGGAACGAACAGCATAGCCGTTCTGGACGGCAGCGGACTGAAACACTATTTCGATATATCCCAGACCAGCGGCGGCAAACCGCCCTATCAGTGGACGCTCGACAAGCGGACAGCACAGGAGTTCATCGCTGCATTTTCAAAGGCGGAGGGCAAGGAATACAAGTCCATGTCCGGCTGCGTGAACGCTATCGGCAGAACAGCTGCGGCTGACAATCTCGAAAATGCGATAAAGGCGCTGAATATCTCTGAAACTGACAGAGCTGCATTTGAAAAGTCTTTCGTATCCATAACGCAGTATTTCATAGCGGCTCGGTGCGAGCTTGGCGGCAGGTTCGACTACAAGAACAATCCTATGGATTTATCCGCATTCGACCTTGTTCACAGCAAGGCAGAGGCCGAAAAGCTGACGGAATACGTTCAGATCGCGGCAAGACCGGCACTGTTATCAATGGAGAAAACTATAAATTCGCTTATTGCTGAAAGGAGTATCGACAATGGCAGAGGTAAGACAGATTTGGTGCGCAGAGGACAAGATGTACTATCCCGAAATCAAGACGGAGAACGGCAGAACGTACAAGCTGGATCCGGAAACGTTCGTGTATCTGGAGCAGGTGGAGCTGGGTCTGACGGACGAGGAACAGCAGCTCCTGAGCGAACCGATAGACCGCTGGGGCAAGGCTTGGCAGAAGTTCATGACGGAGAATTATCCGGAAGAAATCCCGTCGCTGGAGGGTCGTCTGAAATGGGAGCTGATTCCCCGTCAGATAGACAAGGAAGCGTGGGAAATGTGGGAACTTCTGCGGAAGCAGTACGCAGAGAAGAATCCTCGCCCGAAAACGACGTTCACCGAAATAGAGCGCTGGGAGAAAACGCGGAGCTTCATAGTGGAACACGAGGTAATGGAGCAGATAGTTCTTCAGCGCAGAGGATAAACAGCACATCAGCGGAGGATATTTTCCCCGCTGTTTCTGTTTATATTGGGCTTGCGGCAGGCGCACTGTATGATAACAGCCTTGTTCGTAACGCGCACCAAAACACCGACAGGGAGAACTTCGATGTTGAGGTAGAAAGCGCCGTAAACAGCTACTATACACGGCTTATCAGCGGACGTGAAAGCTCGGAATATTCCATTGAACAGCTTGCACCTCTGTATAACAAATTTCAGCAGGACAATGACTGCCGTGCAGAGGTCGTTTCTGCGGTAACTGACCAACTTGACGAATCCCTCACCAGTCTTGAGGCAGCAAGGAGCAAGGCGGCGGAACTTGGTATTCCTTTTTCAGACCGCCCGTACAATTCCGAGGAAGAATATGATCCATACGCTTACGACGGCAGCATGAGCATTGAGGACAGCCGCAAGGTTGCTGACGCAAGTAATCTGCATGACTTTATGCTTGATTACTCCGATGAGCTGGAAATGGCTGCGGCGTCATACAGCGCTGATGAGTTCCGCACATACTTTGCCGACCGTGCCGCCGAAGCCGTCCGCAATTCCCACAATGAAGCATTGACGGAAATGCGGGAAAATTCCGAATATCTCAAATCCGTTGCGGATCTGGTTTCGGACGGTCTGTATAACGATATTCGCTCGGAAATTCAGCAGAGAAACATCAAGTACCCCTGCGTTTACGTCAACGGCAGCCACAACAGAAATTTCTCGCCGGAGGAAGTCGGGTTCTTGGTCAATTACCCATACTCGGTGGAGGAATTCAATGCTGCGCTCAATCGTGCAAACGAGATTTGGAACAACGATGAAAAGTACCTCGACAGCCTGCACAGCGTTTCTGTTTCCGTTTACGCAAGCCGCACGGAATCCTCATCATACGATGTGGAATTGTACGCCTCATATCACAGTATCGGGAAAATCATCGATGAAAAGCAGTCCATTGCGTCCGCAAATATTCTCGGCAAGATAAAGGCGGCGATATCTGAAATCGAGAATAAACCGCAGGACGAAATACCTGACGACGTGGATAAATTCTACGTCAATTCCGAAATGGAAAATGTCACATGGATCCGCTACGATCTTGACAGCACCGCAGGCGGGCAGTTCGTCTGCACCTATATGTCCTTCGACGATATTTTTGACGCTATGGAGCAGACCGACCCGCTGGAATACCTGACCGAGCATTGCGGGCAGGAACTTCTCGACCGTGGCGCAGAGGGCTTTGACGGCGTTGCGGAAGAATTCATGACCGACAGCGAGGACATTTCAAGCCATGAAAGCGACTGCCTGAGCAAGCTGTTTGCGCTTACCGAGCCGAGGTATGCGATTTATCAGCTCAAAGATGATGAAAAGCTGCGTGACTACCACTTTACCAACAGCGAACATCTGAAAAATCACGGAATGTATATCGACCGTGAGAATTACGACCGTGTTTATCGCGGCAGATTGCAGGAGAACGAAACGCTCGATGATATCTACAAGCGTTTCAATGTTGACCACCCGCAGGATTTCTATGGACATTCCCTTTCAGTCGGAGATATTATCTCAATAAAGAAAGACGGCGCAATAACAACGCACTTTGTAGACAGCTTTGGTTATACCGAAGTTCCGGATTTTACCCTTTCCCGTGAGGAACGCAAAACGCAGAGAACGCTGACGGATAACATTGTTCTTCTGGCTGAAGAGCAGCTTGCAAGCGATGAAATGGACGATTTGGGCGATAAGCTGTTCAATTACGACCATGCTCCGGTATACAGCAGCATAACCAACTGGACTATGGGAGCAAGTCTGAGTGCCGACGAATTTGAGGATCTGACCACCCGTTTCCACAACGGCGAGGACATAAGCACCGAGCTTGCAAAAAGAATATACGCGAATATGCGGTATCTCAATTTTGAGTATCCTCCCGCCGACGGTATCAGCAGAGTTGAGATTTCATCAGAGAAAACCGATTCCGGCATGATTTTCCGTACGAATGGCGGTTTTGAGGTTTCCTACACTTGGGAGACCCTCGGAAATGCGCTGATTACTGCGGCAAAGCAGGAGTTCGACCGTCACGAACAGCTTGACAGAGAATATTTTCTGAAAGAAGCCAAAGCCCGGATAAACGAATATTCACAGCGAGAATTCCGCGAGGACGCAAACTTTTCCGAACTGTCGCGCGTTCCGCTTGCCTACACCACTCACGAAGATACCGAAGTCGGGATAAGCGTTTATGCAGACCTTGAGAATAAGAAAATAGTGACGATGTACGGCGATAAGGTCGCCGAGGAGAAGAATTTCAGATTTTCTGACGATATGATTTCTGCACTGGGTAATCTGGAGTTCAGCGACCTTGTTTCAATCACCGATGAAACTGTGCAGAGGCTCACAGAACCGCAGAACGATACACTTTCTAACAGTTCCACCGAAGGCGTTCAGCTCAACCTTTTCGGCGAGCCTGCGGAAAATTCCGCTCCGCGGAAACAGACAGCGATTACGACTGCTGATACGAATTCACCGCTCATAACGCAGGATATGTTCGACTGTGTTCTCCGCTGCGGGTCGAACGAGCCGCGCAGCCTTGAGCGCATAATCAGCCAGTATCAGCTTAACAAGGGCGCTGAAAGCAATGCTGAATATCTGCGCAATGAGTTCGGAACGGACGCCAGAGGAATAGATTTTGGTCAGTCAACCGGAGCAGCCGACCGGAGAATTACCGCATGGTATGACGAAAACGGCATTACTATCGGCTTGGGAGATACTGCGCTCAACAGCCCCGCGCAGAAAACAATCACCTGGGAACAGGCTGCGGAGCGTATTGAGGAGCTGCTGGGCGACGGCAAATTTGCGGATCAGGTCACAATCGACGACGCAGAAGCCTACACCCGCAGGAAACTCGCTGAAAAACTGTGGTATCTCAACCGCGACGTTGAGGGTGATTTCTTTATTCCGGACGAGTTTTTTATAGGCGGTTTCCCGGAAAGCACCGAAAGGATCTCTGAAGCGCTAAAGGGAGAAAAGCCAGTTTCGGAGTTCATCGCCGGCATGACCGACCTTATAAAACGCTGCGAAACTGATAAGGACGTTCTGCGTTTTCCTCATCGCAACCTCCACGAAATTCTTGAAAATCTGAAAGATTTACAGCTTGAACGACGGGAGTTCAGAACAGAAAAGAATTTTGAATTCTCTCCCGTCATGTTCATTTCGGAGGAGGAAAAAGACCTGCTTATATTAAGCGGAAGCGGCGTTCAAGGCGGCAAGTTCCGGATTGAGAACTACTTCAATCAGCCCCATTCCAGCAAGGAAAAGGCTGATTTTCTGAAAAACGAATACGGCACTGGCGGTTCGGGGCGCACCGGATATGATACATGGCACGACGCAAAGGGTATCGTTCTGAACAAAGGCGGCTTCGGCGGCAGTGAAGCTACTGTAAAGATGAAGTGGAATGAAGTCGCAGCCCGTATCGACAGGCTTATATCCCAGAAAAAGTACATTACGCAAAGGGACATAAACAACCGTATCCGGAGCGCACAATGGACTGTCGATAATTCAGACGACCCACAACAGATTGAGAGCGCAAAGAAAATTCTCGCTAAATACAGTGCAAACAGCCCCAAACCTGTTAAAGAGCCTACCCCTGCCGCACGTCCCGTCCAGGTTGAAGCACCCGTTGAAAAGCACGATTTCACCATTACCGACGAACATCTTGGCGAGGGCGGTCAGAAAGCCAAATTTTCCGCCAACATCGCCGTTATCCGAACTCTGAAAGCAATCGAGGGTGAAAACCGCCTTGCAACTCCGGAGGAGCAGACTGTTCTTTCAAAGTACGTCGGCTGGGGCGGTCTGTCGCAGGCGTTTGACGAGAACAACAGTTCCTGGTCGAGCGAACATAAGGAGCTTGCAGAAACGCTGACAGAGGACGAATACACAGCCGCAAAAAGCACGGTGCTGAACGCGCACTACACCTCGCCCACCGTCATAAACGGCATTTATAAAGGACTGGCGGCTCTCGGTTTCAGTGGAGGTAACGTTTTGGAGCCTGCTATGGGCGTAGGCAACTTTTTCGGCGTTATGCCCGAAGAAATGCGTAAGGAAAGCCGTCTGCACGGCGTTGAACTGGACAGCATAACCGGACGTATCGCAAAGCAGCTCTATCAGACGGCGGATATTCAGATAAAGGGGTATGAGGAAACTACATTCTCCGACAATTATTTTGACGCCGCTATCGGCAATGTTCCTTTTGGAAATTACGGAGTGTTCGACAAGCGGTACAACAAGGAGAATTTCCTGATACACGACTATTTCTTCGCAAAAACGCTGGATAAGGTAGCGCCGAACGGCATTGTAGCTTTTGTCACCACAAAGGGTACTATGGATAAGCAGAACCCGAAAGTCCGTGAATACCTTGCGAAACGTGCCGATCTTTTGGGCGCTGTCCGTCTGCCGAACAACGCTTTCAAGGCGAATGCCGGCACGGAGGTAACGGCGGATATTATCTTCCTGCAAAAACGTGAGAAAATGGCGGTGGAACTTCCCGACTGGTGCTATGTCGGCAAAAATCATGACGGCATTCCGATAAATAATTACTTCCTCGACCACCCCGAAATGATACTCGGTACAATGAAACAGGGCATGGAATTTTCCATGTACGGCAATGCAGACGAAACAGCCTGCGTTCCTATTGAGGGAGCTGACCTTTCCGAACAGCTCGAAAAGGCTGTAAGCAATCTAAAGCTGACAAACGCTATCCGAAAGCGGACGCAGGAAACTGAAAAGGAAGCCGGCGTTATCCCTGCTGTCGAAGATGTCCGCAATTTCGCCTTTGCCGAGGTTGACGGAAAGATGTATTTCCGTGAAAACAACATCATGACCGAGGTAACGGAAACTGGAAAGAAAGCCGAGCGAATAAAGGGTCTGAACGAACTGCGCGCCACATTCCGTGAAATGCTCTCCGCACAGGAAAGAAACTGCTCCGATACGGAACTGAGATCCTTGCAGGATAGACTGAACGCGCAGTACGACAGCTTTGTAAAGAAGAACGGCTGCATAAACGACAGCAGTAATTCGCAGGTTTTCAGCCGTGACGATGATTACAATTCCCTCTGCGCTCTGGAAATCATCGACGAGGAAGCCAAGACCGTAGAAAAGTCGGATTTCTTTACCAAGCGCACGGTAAAATACACCGCCGAAATCACCCATGTGGACACTCCGCAGGAGGCTATGCAGGTTTCCATTGATACAGTGGGTAAAATGGATATACCGTATATGGCACAGCTCTGCGGGCAGGAACCGCAGGATATTGTAGAAGTTCTGAAATCGGACAACCTGATATATCTTAATCCGCTGAAATCTGACGAGAACGACCCTTTTGTCGGCTGGGAGGAATCTTCCGAATATCTCTCCGGCAATGTCCGTGAAAAGCTGCGCGCCGCCGAGCTTTACGCAAAGGACTATCCCGATTTTCAGCGCAACGTAACGGCTCTGACGGAAGTCCTCCCGAAAAAGCTGGAAGCCGGAGATATTACCGCGCGTATCGGTGTGTCATGGGTAGATGTTGAGGACTATCAGCATTTCCTTGAGGATTACGCAAAGGCAAGATTTTACGAGCCTATGCGCAGAGCCGTTACCGGCGAGTATAAAATTGAAAACAAGAATTGGGACACCTCTGCCGCCGCAACGCAGATTTACGGCACAGCCCGAATGCCTGCAAAGGCGATCTTTGAAAATCTGCTCAACAATCGGGATATCGTGGTCAAGGACAAGATAACCGATGTTGATGGAAAGGAGCATTATGAAATAAAAAAAAAGCAGACCGATTTGGCGCAGGATAAGGCTCTGAAAATGAAAGACGCTTTTAAGCGCTGGCTGTGGGAGAAGCCGGAGCGCCGCGAGAAATATGTTGAGCGCTACAACAATCTGTTCAACAGCATTGTTGGCAGAAAGTTTGACGGCTCTCATCAGACGTTCCCCGGAATGTCGCCGTCCATAAGGCTGAAACCTCATCAGCTGGACGCTGTAATGCGGGCGAAATTTGGCGGCAATACTCTGCTTGCCCACTGCGTCGGCGCTGGTAAATCCTTTGAAATGGTGGCTGCGACTATGGAGAAAAAACGGCTCGGTCTTATAAACAAGGCTTGCGTTGTCGTTCCGAAGCACCTTGTGGGGCAAATGGCGAACGAGTGGCTGCGGCTATATCCGCAGGCAAAAATCCTGACCGCAAGCGAAAAGGATTTCGACAAAGACCATAGGCAGAAGTTTATCGGTCGGTGCTGCACCGGCGACTATGACGCAGTTATCATGTCCTACGAACAGTTCGAGAAAATCCCTATGTCTATGGAGTACCGCAAAAATTTCATTCAGCGTGAAATAGACGCTATGCAAAGCGGTATTGACGAATTAAGCGGCGATTACCGCACACGCTCAAACAACCGCAGTTCCATAAAAGACCTTGAGCGTGAGAAAAAGCGCCTTGAAACACGCTTGCAGAAGCTCCTTGACGGCGGCAAGACTAAGGACACCTCCCTGACCTTTGAACAGCTCGGATTTGACAGCCTTGTCGTTGACGAAGCGCACAATTACAAGAACGGTCTTGTGGTTTCAAAAATGAACAGGGTGTCCGGTGTTCAGACTACTCCTGCGCAAAAGAGCGAGGATATCCTCATGAAAACGCAGTATCTTAACGAGAATTACGGCGAGAAAAACATAATTTTCGCCACAGGAACGCCTGTTTCTAACTCCATGACGGAGCTGTACATTATGCAGAGGTATCTCCGTCCCTCTCTGCTCCAGAACGCAGGATTGCAGACGTTTGACGATTGGGCGAGCAACTTCGGTGAGATCGTTTCAAAGGCAGAGCTGAAGCCTGCGGGCAACGGCTATCGCACGAAAAAGCGCTTTGCTAAATTCAACAATGTCCCCGAACTCATGCAGATGTTCAAGGAATTCGCAGACATACGGACGCCGGATATGCTTGATTTGCCTGTCCCGAAACTGGAGGGAGGAAAGCCGCAGACTATCGTTGCACATCCAAACGATGAACAGAAAGCGTATATGAAGGTCCTTGCTGAGCGCTCCGAAATGATTCACAGCGGAGCCGTGGATCCGAGCAAGGATAATATGCTGAAAATTACGGGAGAAGCACGTCTGCTCGGTCTGGACGCGCGGTGCGTAATACCAAACGCTGAAAACTACCCCGACAGCAAGGTGAATCTCTGCATTGACAAAATCATGGAGATATATGACCGCACCTCCGCTCAAAAGGGAGTGCAGGCTATCTTTTGCGATATCGCCGTTAATTCCGATGATGGGAAATTCTCCGTGTACGATTACCTCAAGCAGGAGCTTGCACGGCGCGGCATTCCCGAAAATGAGATTTGCACTGCCGGCGACGCGGCAACGCAGAAACAGCGCAACGAAATGTATGCGCAGCTCCGCTCCGGCACAAAGCGTATCGTTCTCGCAAGCACAAGCAAAATGGGAACTGGTGCAAACATTCAGACAAAGCTGGCGGCGCTGCATAATCTTGATATACCCTGGAAACCCTCGGAAGTTGAACCCATTCAACGGAACTTTCTGTAAAAATTCATCATCAAAATCATCAATCAAGCCTGCCGACGAACTTATAGTAAACATCAAGTTTCTGAATACGCTCGCCGTTGATTTCTTCGGGTTCGTGAACCTCAATCCGCTCTATAAGCGTGTTCAGGAGTGCCTGCGTCAGTTCGTCAATGTCTGCGTATTGCTTGATTAAATCCACGAAATTCTCGGCATTTTCGCCGTATTCACGGTTTGCCTTAATCGTTTCATTCAGTTCGGCGATTTTGCTTTCCAATTCTGTCTGCTCGGCTTCGTAGGTTGCCGAAAGCGCATTGTAATTGCGTTCGCTCACCTTTCCGTTGATGTGTTCCTCGTAGAGTTTTGCGAAAAGTTTGTCGAGTTCCGCAAGCCGTTTGGCTGCCTTTTTCAGCTCACGTTCCGCCTGTCGAACGCTGTCTTTTTCGTTCTTTCCGAGCCGTTCTGCGATTGAAGAAATCATCTGCCTGTCATCATCAAGTGCCTCACTCGCAAGCCGCCTGATGTCCTCTAAAACCGCATTGTAAAGGCTCAAAGCAGATATCCTGTGCTGCGTGCAGACGGCTTTTCCTTCCATACGATAGTTGTTGCACTGATAATCGTAATTCGCAATAATGTTGTCCGAGTTCCAAGTGCGGTTTGCCTTTGAAACCGAGAGCGCATAGCCGCAGTCGGCGCATTTCACCAGTCCCGAAAAGATGTTGTCATAAGGTCTGTCGGTTTTTCTCGCCTTTTTGCGGCTTGTAATCAAATGCTGCACAAGCTCCCATTCTTCGGGCGGAATTATCGGCTCGTGCATATTTTCTACCACAAATGTACCTGCATTTGCCGTAGGCTTCCGTTTGTGACTTTTCAGCGATATTGTCGGGCGTTTCTGCCCACGAACTGCGCCCTTGTAAACAGGGTTGCGAAGTATTTCCCGAACCGAACCCATTGACCATTTGTATGCGCTCTCGTCGGTGGTAATATACCTGTCATAGCACTCGAATTTTTCAGCGGCAGCAACCACGGGACGGGGGATTTTTTCAGCCGTAAGCCGCCTTGCAATCTGCACCATTCCCACGCCGTCCTTTGCCATTTGGAAAATGTACCGAACGGTCGGCGCAAAGCGTTCATCAATCAGCAAGTGATTTTTGTCGGCAGGGTCTTTCACATAGCCGTAAGGCGCTTTTACGCCGATAAACTTGCCCTGTTTCTGCCGTATCAACAATGATGATTTTATCTTTTTTGAGATGTCCTGTGCGTACATATCGTTGAGCAGATTTTTGAACGGCGTGATGTCCATTGTAGAGCCTTTTGCCGTGTCTACGCCGTCCGTAACGGCTATGTAACGAACGTTGTGTTCGGGGAAGTAAACCTCCGTGTAGCCGCCTGTTTCAAGGTAATTTCGCCCAAGTCGGGACAGGTCTTTTGTGATAACGCAGTTAATTTTCCCGTCCTCAATGTCCGAGAGCATACGCTGAAAACTCGGTCGGTTGCTGTTCGTTCCGCTCCAGCCGTCATCAACGTAGATTTCGCTGATTGCAAAGCCGTTTTCACGGCAGTAACGTGTGAGCATTTCTTTTTGGGTCTGAATTGACGAGCTTTCGCTGTCCGTTCCGTCGTCTTTGGATAAATGAAGATATAATGCTGTGTTGTATCGGGTCTGTCCGTTTGTCATTTTAACCTCCTTTAATGCACGGACAACCGATTTCGACTATCATCATTATACATCAATTATCCGTTTATTTCAAGTGCTTTTTGGGTGTAATTTCTCTTAATTTGCGGCATTGTTTGGCTTGTTTTCATTCTTGTTCAGTTTCTTTTCGATTTGGTCGGTGATTACTCGTTTTAAAACCTCGGAGGGTTTCTGAGAGCCGCTGTAATGCGGAATTACTACGATTTTGGTATTCTGTTTCTTCAAAATTAACCTCCTTATCTTCTGTGCATTTTGCGGTTTATTGTCGGTTTAATCGGCTGTTCGGGAGCGTTTTCTTTTTTCTGTTCTGCCTCGGTTCGCTCACGCTCGGCTTTTAGGAGATTGTCGATATAGTTTCCGTCAACAATTTCCTCATAAGTCCGAATTGTCGAATAGATTTTGGCATACTGAATTTTCAAATCAACACTCTCGTTCTCATCGGCGCAATTCTCAATCTGCTCCTGCAAACGCTCGGAAGCCTTGTAAAGCTCGCTTCGGCTGTTGATGTTGAACTCCGATAGCGTTCCCAAGCAGCTTGTCAGCCGTTCAATCGTGCAGTCATTTGTGAAACTGTACGGATACTGTGTGTCCTGCTTTGTGGGTGTAATGCGAAAATTCCGCACAAGTGATATATTTGTGTTAATTGCATAATAGAAAGGCTGTTGCAGTTCGCTTGCATATCGTTCTTGCATACGTTTGAACTCGTTGGGGATTTCGTTGCGTTCCTTTATTCTCTTTTTAAGAGCAGCCTCGGTGTAGTCCCCGCCCAAAGAACGCAGTCGCAAAAATCTTTGCGCATACGGCGGCTTAACTGCGGTGTACTTGTTCCGCTTGATTGCGTAGCCTTGCTTTTCCAGCAAGGATAACAATTCATCAAAGCTGTTCGCCGAGTAAATCAGCCTGTCAATATAGAATTTCAACCTATCACGCACCGTCTGATTGTTCATAGGCTTAAAAGCGGCGGCAGCTTTCAGCACGGATTTCTCGTAATAATCGGGAACATAAATCGTGGTGTCTTCTTCAACAAACGGGCAGTTAATGTTTGTGAGCTGTTCGATTATATACTGCCGTTTTTCATCGTTGTAAATCTCCACGGGCAGGAACTGCGCCTGACTCCTGTTGCGATACTTTACCATTTCGCCGTTCGTTTCCGTAACCATTGTCCGCAGTCGGTCGTTCTGATTTATGATTTCGCCGACATCTTCATTAGATAAATTTTCGGGCGGTTGTGCTCTCAGCGCATTCACACGGGCGTTGGCAGCACCCAAAATATCTGCGTATCGCCTGTACTCCTCAACGGTTTTGTGGTCGTGGAATACACCGACAACTTTTCGTGCGATGTGGTGGTTATTCAGGACATCGGTCAGGGCATTTCGCTCGGAGTTTCCCCACAAAATAATTTCGGTTTCCCTCTTTCCGTTCGCCGAAAATCCCATTTGCTGAATTGCACGTTTCATTGAAACACGAGTTGACAGACCCTGCCTTTGTCCGTAGCACACGGGGACAAAATTAATGTGTAGATGTGGAGTTGCCTCGTCCAAGTGCATTACCGCATTGAAAACCTTGAGGTTCGGATTGCGTTTTTCAAAATCACGCATATATTCATCGAGCAGTTGTTTCGCCGTTTCCCAATTCTCCGAACCAACGCCGCAGTTCTCAGAATTGCCAAACATCACGATTATTTCTTGAAAGAGTTTCTCTTTTTTGCCGAGCCTGATGTGTTCGTAGTAGTCGGGAATTTTCCTGTCCGAGCGGGTTTGCCGAGAATTGTATTCGGCTAATGCCTCATCAAAAAGTTCGTGATAGAGTTCACGCAAATCACGGCGAACGTAAGTTATGTTGTCGGGAGTTCGGTTTTTATCCACGTTGTCCGAGAAGAAATTTCGGTTGTTATGTTCAACACAGCCGTTGTCCACTCGGAATGAAACCGATAAATGCTTGGGTGTTTCGCTCATAATAAATTCTCCTTTCTGCAACTTTCATTAGTGTGGTGTTCCTGTAATCATCACCATAATTATGGCTTTGTTTATATCCAATCATCTTCATTAAATTCACCTTTTCAAGTGTTTGCAAAACGGGTAAAACGCATTACCTATTTTGTCAATCTTCGATTTACAAAATAGTCTTCTGTTAGCGTGAGAACGCAAGCGTTCTCCTCTAAAACCCCTCATTATAGCCGCAATCATCATCTTTGTTTGCAGGGTATTATAAACACTCCTGCAAAGAGTTTGAGCAGAATGCTCACGAACCGAAACGGTTTTGTTGATTGATAATCAGCCGTATAGTCGATGTGTCAACTACGCCAATTTCTCGCTCCTGTCAAGTGGATAGTCGCTCTACCGAGTACGCACTTTTCAGTTTTTGTCGGGAGCATAGTCGTTTCAACGAGTTTGCACTATTTCGGTGTTGGCGTGGTGCGTAGTCGTTATGCGGAGCATTGCCGTGCGCCGCCTTTAGTCGTTCGCTGTTTCTGCCTGATGTTCGAGTTTTACCTGCTCAATCGCAGAATAGAATTTTGCCTTTTGGCTGTCGGGCATTTCCTTGCGAAGCCATCTGTTCAACGTAGGCTCTGATACTCCGAGTTTATCCGCAATCTCCCACAGAAACACGCCGCTGTCCTTTGCGGCTTTACGAACATCTACGTTCTTCTTAATCATTCTTTCACCTCCCCATTATTTGAAATATCCACTTGACAAATCATCATTATTGTGGTATTATGATAATAAAGATTGATTTCGTGGTTGTGATACTGATTATAGCATTTCAAAATCACATTGTCAAGGCATTTGTGGGATATTTTCTGTAATTCCACAAATATAGTCTTTTTATATTCAAAAGAGGAGGACTTTTAGCGTTATGGAGAGCAAAAACACCTGTGTTGAGGTATTCGGAAAACGGCTGAAAGAATTACGAAAGGCGAACGGCTACACGATTGAGCAGTTCGCCGAGGCAGTCGGGATTTCCAAAAGCACGGTAGGTTACTATGAGAATAATAACCGTATGCCTGATATTGAAATTCTCTCAAGGATTGCCGACGTGTTGAATGTATCGGCGGACTACCTTATCGGCAAGACGAACACGACCGCAACGAAAGGCAAAACGAAAACAGTCTGCGACTTCACGGGTTTGTCCGATACGGCTGCTGAGTATTTAGCCGAGCTTGTGAAAAACAAACGGTTTGACAGAATTGCGGTTATCAACCATCTGTTCTCCGAACTCAAGCAGGACTACGCCTTTTACTGCCACGAGGAGAACGACGATGGCGAACTTGCGGAGAGTATTCTCGGAGCGTTGTTCTTATACTTCGACAAGGTGCAACTCACCAAAGACGAATGGGCGGAGATTATCCACACAGGCGACGAGAAAAAGGACGAGGTACTTGTGTCTGCGTATATGCAGTTTTTGCTTAATCAGGTGACGGAGAATACAAGGTCGAGTGCGAAGTATTTTGATGATTGCAACAAGCAGTACGAGTGATTGCAGAGTTGAAAAAGAAAATGCCCTCTCGGTGTTTGGGTGAACATCGGGAGGGCAAAATTCAGTTTCAGAGAGTATTTCTTGCAGTGCATACTAAACAGCTAAGGTAGTAGCACCGAGAGATATTATCGCTAGGACAATCTAATAATCAATAAATAGTGTAAAGCAATCACAACGATTTTGCTTGACATTTGACTCGTTGTGTGATAATATGGTATCAAAAAAACGCAAATTGAACGGAGTGATTATATGATTTCTGCCGCACTGGCTGTTCTGGAAAGCGAGGAACAGCGCAACGAATTATCCGAGATTTATGAGAATAATATATCAAACTTTTATAACATTGCCTTTCAACAGCTCCATAACAAACATGACGCTGAGGACGCAATACAAGACGCGTTTTTGGCTATTGCAAATAATACAAGCATCTTTTTCGGTATTCCGAACGAGAATAAGATGCCGTACATCAACGCTGTTATTCGGAACATATCTTGCAAATTGTGGAACAAGAAACACGCAACGGCGGAACGTGAAGTTGAGTTTAACGAACAACTCATTGAAGATAGTATCCCTCTTGATGAACGGATAGTGAGCGAATATTCCTGCGAAGATATATACCGTTTCATTGACACGTTTCCTGACACAACTAAGACCGCAATATATTTCAGAATACACTTTGATATGAAGTATTCCGACATAGCCAAAACGTTAAACATATCCGAGGACGCAGCTAAAAAGAGAGTTGAACGAGCAATAGCCAAAATCAAACAGTTTATGGAGGGCTGTGCAAATGAGTAAGAGCTATACAATGGACGAACTTATATCGGGCTATTTTGAAAAGCAGTTTGCTGAAGCTGACGAAGTTCCTCTGCCGAAATTCTCATTTCGTCACAGACTGACTATGAAACGAATTTTCAAGCTGTTCGAACATAATAAAGCAATGTCTGACATCAATGCAGAGGACACTTGCGAAAATGTATTGGGTCATAAGCAGCTTTCGTTCCGCAAGCGGCTGATTATTGCAGTGGCTATTATCGTGTGCCTTGCTGTGATGACAGGATTTGTAATAGCATTCATATCCGGCGGGTTCAATGGAACAGTATATCAAGATAATACTCACCTTTTTGCGATTGATACAGCAAATTGTCCAAGTACCATAGAAAAAGAGTATAGCTTATCTGTTGTGCCTGAGGGATTTGAGATGTATGACGTTTCAGCTACTTCTACGGACATTACTGTTATGTATTGTAATCCGGATACGGAACAGGTTTTGGTTTTTGGGCAAACTGTAAAAAGTGAATTTAATCCACATATCAACACGGAAGGATATGATTTACAAGAAACGAAAGTTAATAGCTGCAATGCTATTTATATAGAATATATTAACGCATATGGAGTTAGTTCAACGGTAATTTGGGATAATGAGGATTACATACTTGAACTATTTGGCAATTTTGATAATAATGAGCTGCGAGATTTGGCTATTTCTAACGAAATTGATGGATTTTAAAACTTTTTTGTAAAAATATGTCCCCTTTTCACTTTAAAAAGGAACGTAGTATATAGAATGATAAAAACTTCGAGTACTTGTGAAGGGGGGAATACCAATGCAGATAAGAAAAATGCTTGCCGCATTTATATCGTTTATGATGATATATCCTGTTGTAAGTGTTTCTGCTTTTGCTGTTGATGAAACTCAAATTGTAACAGATTTAGTTTCGCCGGCTTATGAATATGCAGCGAAAACAGAAAACTATTTAACAATTACATCATCAACTGCTGACTGCAAAAGTTTGTGCAATGGAATGGCGGGCGTTACTCAAATCACAGTAGAGCATACGCTTGAAAAGCACTGGGGTCTGTGGATATGGAATGAAGTTGACGGCGCAAGTTGGACAAAGACCGTTGATACCAGAGCCATATCTTTGGTCAACACCAAATCCGGACTTGACAGTGGTACATACCGGCTGAAATCCGTTTTCACGCTGACAAACTCAAGCGGCAAGAGCGAAACTATCACTATTTACAGCGAAGAAGAAACAATTTGAACATTCTTATCGTGGCAAAAACGACATGATAAGACAACAACTTTTTCTTGCTTCCGGTTTTTGCCTGTATAAAGGTAACTCTCAAATCAACCATTTTAATACCGAAAGGAGCGTTTTCCATGAATAAAACCTACATCTCGCCAAAACTAATAATATTATGCATGGTGTTTTGCCTATCTTCCGTATATTTGATTTTGACAAATGGTCTTCTCCCCCTGAACGGCAAAATCGATGCACAGGATTTGATTTCATGCATAATTGTACCGATTATTCAGGTCGTGTCGTTCAGGCTGCTTATCACCAGGCATGACAAAATCACGGAGAAATTCGGTGCGGTATTAACAGCTGCTTTGTGCATTATGGTAGGGTTGAAGTTTGCTTATATGTCGTTAGCCTTTTCCTCCTCAAGCTGGTTTGGAATTACCGACGTAGCCTCCGCCATTTTAATCTGTGCAGCTGTACATTTGGCGTATGCTGCGGTGTTATTTGCTGTTTCCATTCCGTTTTATCATTTATTTCAAAGGTTAACTTCAAAAAAATAAGCGGCACATACCGGCTGAAATCCGTTTTCACGCTGACAAACTCAAGCGGAAAATCGGAAACCATTACTGTTTATAGTGATGAGGAGATGGTAGGGTAATATACTGCTATCACATTATTTTATGGAGGTTATTTATTATGGCTTGTATGTCTAAAAACTCTTGGGCAAAAGTTTCTTGTTTAATTCTCGCCTTTGTGTCACTCCTACTGTTGCGTCTAGAGCTGAAACTGATACATCAATTGAAAGCATTGAACAATTAGTCAGTAATTATGCCAACTCTTGGGCAGATGTAATGTATGACGGGAACGTTTTTCCTCAGAATTATATTAAAGTGGTAAACTCTTCAAACGAAATAGTTGCTTACGAAGTAAGTTTTTGTGACCGGTTTACGCTTGAACCTATGGGTTATGTTGTGTTGTCAACTGACCTTTCGTTAGAAAACCCCGTAATAGAGTATACACTTGATGGCAATGACATCTATTCACAACAATCTGTAAACAATCCTTCCGAATTATCAATAAATCATTTCGAAGATATGTATTCCTCGTATGACAATATTTTGATTAGTGATAATATGATTACCTATTCAACCGCTGAGGCGGGAAGTAATGCTGTATATAGTATTCCCTGCTATCCTTCAGCTAATAGTGGTCCTACAATAACAGGTGGATTAACCAGTGGTACGGTTGGAACAGTAAAAAAGACTTATTGCATTGAGGGCTCAAGCGAACTATCATTTTATAGAGGTATTGACTTTGAAAACTCAGGTGTTAATTGTGCACCTACAGCCTTGACAAACCTAGTCTTTTATTATGATTCATTACCCGAAATAAATGGTTTAATATATAACAATCCGCTGTGGACATACTCTCGAATTTGCTCGTTAGCCGGTTTTGATGGAACTCGTGGACTGTATAACGATGAAATGATTGATGCCCTTGAAGAATATGTGAATGAAAGGAATTTCAATATTTCTATTGATGACTATTGGAAAGATTGGTGGAGTGATTTTACGCGCGATATCAATAATGACCAACCTGTACTTGTCAGTATTCAAGGTAATAACAGCTCACAGGAATGGGTAGCTCATGCAGTTGTTGCTTTGGGATATGTTGAAACAGATGGTGATAAATACCTTAGGGTTGCAGACGGCTTAACTACTTCACAACGTTATTTGAATTACGATTATTATGGTGTTCATGAGGGGTTTCGCGTAAGAATAAGCTAATAGTTCAAACGTTGCATTCTCACAAGAAAGGAAAAGCGTATGAAAAGAACAAAGATAAAAATCTTGATAACACTTGTGGTTGGTGTGGTTGTTCTGTTCTTGATATTTTTCATGGTTTTCAACAAACCGGAGTCTGTACCTAATGGGAGTGCAAGTATTTGGACATATACTCCGTATATTGAATTGGACGGGAATAAGTATTTGTTTGAAGACCCGTTGGGAAAAAGTAACCTATTTTTCGAGGTGCAGGATAATTGGGAAGAATTAGAGGATTGCTCTGTGCAATACGTCAATTTTTCCTGTGAAGATAATCTTGCAGAAGATGCCATTTACTGTGATATTTCACAAGTATGTACTTATGATTTGTATCTTAAGGTCAGCGAAGAATGGTTGATGTCGCAATGCAATATAAATGGACATTCACAGGGATTTATTCGTCTGCATATTTACTCCCCTCTCCCATAAAACATACAGGAGGAATTGTCCGAATGAAGCGAATAGCAGGCATATTGCTGTTAATGGCTGTAACGCAGGTTCCCCTTACATTGTTTTGGTAAAACAGTTTACTGGAGCTTACTACTCCGTACTAAAGCATACAGCTATCCTAAAAGCGGAAGCAGTGTTGTTTATACATTTCCGCAGCCAACTTCCAGCACCAGGTACACCATCAATTCAATAGTCTTTTGCTGTAACTGCTATTGGGCAAAGTATAATAACTAGCCTTAGTAGATGGTTATGTAAAGTGTCGTGACATAAGCCTGGGCTATAACCTCTATGCTGACCCGCATAATACATACCCCGCCGGAGCTTTTCGGCAGCAGTTTTATTGATTGCTTTTGACAGAGGAGGCTTAACATTATTTATGAATAATATCAGAAGTATACTTTTAGTGATATCAATGTTATTTCTTGCCGGCTGTGCAGCATCATGGAACAGCATAGGCAATACCGCAAACTCCCCGGCTTCATCTGAACAGGAATATCAAGAAGAAACTGTCCAGGAATGCGCCGCGACAACTGAAGAACATAGCAAAACTCAACAGACCGGCGATAATGTTTTTGTTAAAACAAAGAGCAGTGATAAGTACAGTGTTTCCTTGTCATTTACTGTGTTTGACAATTCCGGTGACACAATGATAATTTCACCTGCCGAGCTTGAAATTATTCTTAAAAGCACCGGAGATATCATTACTCCCGATTCGGATTTGTTACTTGGCGTCGCACAGCCAAATGACGAATTGGTTATAGACGGCTCGCCGCAACTTGATATTCTGGAGTTTTCTGATTGGAATATTGCAGCAGTCAGAGTGCCGAGTCAAAACAATGGTGAAAAATTGCACGAAACATCATTTTATTATTTCAATGACAGCATTGTTCAGCTCCTTGGCAATAACCTGTTCAAACCCATGCTACCTGCCGGCAGCATTATTGAAGCAGATACTGAAAATAACTGCTTTTCATTTGTGGACTCTGAAGGTAATAGTGAGCGATACACCGTTGTATACGATGATTATTACGAAGCATATTATCTGCGTTTAGCGGATTATTCGGCAGAAACCTTCAAAGAGGAGTACAGCACACACAATGGTGAGCTTAACTTTTCGTATACTGTATATAAATACAGCGAAAACAAGCAAAAAATATCCGCACATAACTTTGTTGAATACACTGACTCTCAGGGGAAAAAACATTCCTGCGAAGTGCTGAGTCCTGTCTATCAGCCTGCCATGAGCTTTGACGGTCTTGCCGAAATTGAAGCACCAATAGAATTTGAAGTGTTAGATTTTGCAGAATGGGGTATTGCAGCAGTCAGAGTACCGAAGACAAACTCTCTTTCCGGGCTTAAATCTCACGTTGTATCTCTTTTTTATTTTGATAATACGACACTTCAGATGTTAGGAGATGGATATTTTTATCCCGAAATTCCTGCTGACAGCAGAATAGGAGTTGATACTGACAATAATTGTTTCTCAATCACAGATATAGAAGGTAATACAAAAAAGTACACAACTCTCTGCGACCCTGATGATGAGCGACATTTTATACTCCATTGCATAGACGGATAATTTAGAAGACCTTTTGCAAATGAGTTAGGTTGGTCAATTATCAATAAATGTTGTTGAGAGATTACTATAAATAATATATACACTATTAATGCTATCCGTGAAGACTAGGTACAGATGTAAAAACCTAATATTCTAACACATTAGTCTCCAATAACGATATCTGGATTATCATCGATTTTGACAACGGTAGGCGTGTATTACATAATTTCCATGTCATAGGGAAAGGTAACTGAATATAGCAATCCCGCCGTTTATGCATCTGCGGCGGGGTTACTGTTTGTCGAAATATCGGTTGTCCCTATGTTCCGTTGAGTAAGTTCAACAGACATCGAGCAGAGGAACGGTCGAATAATCAGACAGGGCAACACTTTCGGTGAAGTCGGCGTGTACAATTACGTTACCGAAAACACATTCGACGCATATCTCATGAACATAATCGTGACAAAGCAGCGTTTCATTTCCCAGCTTATGAGTGGCAGCGCTACTGCAAGAAGCTGCGAAGACGTTGACGAGGCTGTTCTGAACTACTCTGAAATGCAGGCCCTTGCTACCGGTGATGAGCGTATCAAGGAGAAAATCGAGCTTGACAGCGATGTCGCCCGTCTGCGCCTGCTTGAAAGTGAACACTACAATGCGCAGTACCGCCTTGACGATACGATAAGTCACTGCGAAAACATGATACGCAATTATTCCGTGAACATTGAATCTGCCAAGCGCGACATTGAATTTTCAGCGGCGCACCAGCCGAGCGAAGATGATTTCAGAGTTGAAATCGGCGGCAAGGTATTTACTGAGCGCAAGCCTGCGGGTGAAGCATTACAGAAAGCCGCAATAAAGTTCATGGCTGAAGCAAGTCAGACCTCGCACAAGCCTATCGGAACGTTCTGCGGGTTTGAACTGGCAATCGAGAAGTTTCACAATGGATTTAACGTCAGCGCAGGGATTTCTCTCTGCAAGGAACTGACTTATAACACTGATATGGATATTTCGGGCGATATTGGAAATGTCACTCGTCTTGAAAACCTGTTCAGTAAAGGGTTAGAACGAAAGCTAGACAGTATGACGGATAAGCTCGCCCGTATGCAGACTGACCTTACCGAAGCCGTAGCTGCTAAAGGCAAGCCGTTTGAACACGCTGCCGAGCTTGCTGAAAAGTCCGCAAGGCTGGAGCAACTCAACCGTGAACTGGAGGTCGGCAAGGCAGAGGACGTCATTATGAACGATGACGATGAGCAGGAACACGACGCTGCTGCCCAAACCGAGGAAATCACTAAATCTGCCCCGAAGCAGAAACGGTGATTTTCCCCGAAAATCAGGCATTTGCAAAGCCGCTGTATGAAAATATGGTGGCTTTGCTTTTTTTATTGAAAAATTTTATTGGTTGTGATATAATTTTATATAGAATATTCCAAAATTAAAGCTCGTTTTATATTTATATATACTGTACTTATTCGGAGGTATTACAATGTCTATAAAAACACCACTAAATGCAAATGGCCAAATAGAGGATTTTATAAAAATATTGCATACGACTACTTCTGCTCAAGAGGTTAATGCTTCGGTGAATACATATCTCTTCAATTTCCTAGGAATAGAAGAGAGTCAAAAATCAGAAGATGAGAAACTACTTATATCAAACAATTTTATTCATCTTATGTGTCAAGTAATAGACGACTTGAGAATTATTGATGAAAGATTAACCCGATATAACAATGAACGCGAACAATTAGAAAGCTCAAAAACCAATGAATCAGAATATAGACGTCGAAAACTAATATATTTTGCAGACTTAAATAGAAAAGCGCAGAACGACATTGTTAATTTTTTAAATTATGGTATTAAAGATTATTTACAAAGCACAAATTTTGACACTTTACAGATGCAGCTCACTAATAAAAATGATTTATATAGTAGACGTCGCTATATGTTTTCATTAGTATCAGACTATTATGAAGCTGATTTTGATTATTCGACTGTTGTAAAAATCTCACATATTCCTGAAGAAAATCCTTTAGATATTCCTGAAAAGGAAAAGAAATATATACTATTGCGTCAAAAGTCCCCCCAACAATATTATACCAATATCAGACTATTAATTGAACATAATAAAATATTGGAATATTTAAAAGAGCATATTGCTCAAAATTATCATTTGAATAAGCGAAGTGAAATCTTTTTAGACCTTGCTAGTTTATATGAACAAGGACATTATCAATCATTTATAGCACTAGGAATACTTCAACTGGAAGGGCTTTTCTTTGACATATGTTCAATCAAATATGACTATAAAGAAAATGCTGGTACGTTGGTAGAAAAGGCTGACAAAGCATTAAAAAGCAGAAGTAAGATTAGATTTATGAAATATTACCCATATTTTGCATTTGACGTCCCTGTTATGCGAAATGAAATAGCTCATATTGGATTAACCAACTCGCAAAATATAGAGCAAAAAGCAGATGAATTACTTCTTGATCTTAATGCTGTTGCTCGTATGGCAATAATGGAGAGTGAAGAAAAGTTTAGATTTTTTATAGATATTTATTCTAAGCTTTCACAAACAGGTTTTAATGATATAGAAGCTGTAAATCATGAGCTTGTTTGTGAATTATTAGCTGATAATATGATAGCACCAGATTCTTTCTGGGATGTGTTAAAATGCCCTAGCAATTTTAAAGAAGAAATAGAATTTTATAAGCAAGACAATGCTCAAAAAGGAATTGTTGATTTACCTACTATGGTATATACCATATCAGAAATGGTTTATCAACTGCCATTTTGGTCTGAAATGGTCAAGTCAATAGACTTAGAATACAATACAGATTACTTTAACCAATTTCTATTATTTATGGCTAAAAATTATATTGCCAATTTAGATGATGATTGTAAAAAACAATGTGTAGAAATATTGAAGACATTACAATAAATGTATATGAATCGATTAATAATTAGCAGTTTTTATTAAGAGGTTTCAAAAATACAAAAGTGTAACGCTCCAAGAAGATTGCAATCAAACTTCTTGGAGCGCTTTTATCAATATCTTCATAATATAAAGGAGGACGTAATGTCATACTCACAACAGAATACTGACCTCATCGAAAAAGCAAGGCAAGCCAGCCTTGCTGATTTTTTTACCCAGAACGGATTTGAAACTGAGCTTTCGAGGAACGAGCTGCACGTTAAAGGCTACGGCGGTTTATATGTAAACACCGAAACCAACGAGTGGTACTGTTTCTCACAGGCAGAAAAACACGGCGGCAGGAACGCGATCAACTGCCTGACCGACATTATCGGAATGGATTTCAAATCCGCCGTGGAAGCTCTGTCCGGTGCGAACATGACATACATGGATTATCGCAGAGATACTCCAAAGCTGCCGCAGGCGAAAGAACTTGTTCTTCCGGAGCGTGCGGACAATATGCGGAAGGTGTTCGCTTACCTCTGTCAGACACGCCAACTTGACAGCAAACTTGTTTCCGAACTGGCGCATAACGGTCTGCTGTATCAGGACAAGCGAGGGAACGCCGTGTTTCTCCACAAGGACGAAAACGGTAATTCTATCGGTGCTGAAATACAAGGTACGAACAGTGAAAAACGCTACAAGAGAGTAGCTCCCGGAACGAGCGACAGCTTGTTTTCCGTGACGCTGGGCACTCCGACAAAGGCGTACATTTTTGAGAGTGCAATAGATTTGCTCTCCTTTCGGCAGCTTGCAAATCAGCAGAAAATTCAAAACAGCGTGCTTGTATCAATGGCTGGTCTGAAACCAAATTCTCTGAAAACGCTCTCCGATAAAGGTCTGCCATTATTCGCCTGCGTTGACAATGACGAAGCCGGCAGGAAATTCATCAGCAGCAATAATCTCACGCAGCGCAACCATATTCTAAAGGAATTCGGCGTGAAAGATTTCAACGAGCTGCTTGTAAAAATCACAAAGCTCCAACAGAAAACTGAAAAACGTCCGCTCAACCGAAAACATGACCGGCATTGATTTTTCAAATCTGAGTGAACGACTTAAAGAGCGTTTTTCAAAAATGCGATTTTCGCAGATTTCGTATTCAACGATTTTTTTCAGATTTTGCGATTTTCGCAAAAACAGCGGAAAGCTCATTTTTTCAATTTTGAAAAAATCGGGGGTTTTAGGGGTGAGCGTACCCTAACGAAAATGTACTTTTGGAGAACGAAGTTTGCCAAAAGTACAATTGAGTATTGTACTTATTACAGCAACATCAAAACTGGTGAAGGCATACGAAGATGATTTTGAAAAAAGCAGAAATATCATCTTCACAGGAAATCGGAGGTTTTACAAATATGAACGAAAATCAGCACACCGGATTATCCGTATCTTTCAGAATTGACGATGGTATCATCGAACACAATAACCGCAGTTTCATTGCGAAGAACGTAGTCCGTGAACGAATACCGGACAATATAACCTATAAAAAACAGAATATCCGTGAATTTTATTCCGAGCTGTTCGGAGAAGCTCTCGCAGAATACAATTCCAGAATGAAAAGGCGTGACAGGATCATTGCCGACTACTATGAACATATCAGAAAAGGAAAGCAGGAGAAAACCTTTGAGGAGATCGTCGTGCAGTTCGGCGATATTAACGACTGCTCCGTCGGATCCGAAAACGGCGAACTTGCCAAGCAAATGCTAGACCAGTATATGCGTGGATTTGAAACCCGTAATCCGAATCTTAAAGTTTTTAATGCAGTCATGCACCTTGACGAGGCGACGCCGCACCTGCATATAGACTTTGTCCCGATAACACATACCGGCAGTCGTGGGCTATCTACAAGAGTGTCCATGAGTGGCGCTCTGCGTGAAATGGGCTTTGCTCCGGAAAACAAGTTTCTGACGGAATGGGTCGCATGGTCTGACAGCGAACGTTCAGTCATGGAGAAAATACTCCGTGAGCATGGTATGTACCGTGACGATAAAAATGTTCATCGGGAGCATTGGTCGGTTGATGAGTACAAGCGGAAAAAGCAGGCGGCGCAGGAGATACGTTCAATGAACGACCACATAAATGCTCTGAAAAAGAAAAGCGATGATTCCTACACTTCTGAGGAAATCGCCGCTATCAAAAATCAGAATGATTATATGCGCAGCGAAATCACAAAGCGTGACGAGAAAATAGCGGCGCTGAGCAGGCAGGTCAACGCCGCTTTCGTTCCATACGAGATTTACTCGGACGATAAGCTGCAATACGTTGCGGACGGACTGACCCGTGCAAAAATTCCGTTCATCGAAGAAAGCCGTATGCTCTACGTTCCCGATTATGCAGTAAAGACCGCAAACGTAATAGCTGCTCATTATCAGTCTGCGAGTATGGGGACGATCCGTGACATAATTGCCCTCGACATAGACCAGCTGATTTACTCCTCTACATCTGTGGAAAATCTGTTAAACAAGTTGAAAGAGCGTGGGTACGAAATCAAGCACGGCAAGTATATTGCGGTGAAAGCTCCTTTTGCGGAAAGGTTTGTTCGGCTGAAATCTCTCGGAGATGAGTATTTGCCGAAAATGCTTGAACGGCGGATTTCTCTCAACGGCACCTATGCGAGAAAGGTCAGGGAGCGCATGAGCCGCAGCAGCGAAATGGAGAAGAAAATTTGTTCCGTCATTCTTGATACAACGGTCGCTGTTCAGCAGTTCAGAATTATTCCGAAAAAGACAAAGCCGCAGAAGATTTACACGTTCAGTAACGATGAGAGCCTGAACCTGCTCGTCGAGCAGCTTTCTACGATTGGCGAGTTCGGAATTACGTCCCGTGATGGTATTTACGCAAAAGCCGAGGAACTGAAAAATAGCGTTGATGAGAAAACCGAAGAATTAAAGGCGCTGTCGAATGAAGCTCCCACTCTGAAATCTGAAATTGCACAGATCCGGTTCTACTTTGAAAATGTCCAGAACAGGCGCAGGCTGGATTCTATGGGACAGGTCAGACTAGCTGCGGCGAAAGAAGTCGTTGACAAGCATGGTATTCGTTCCGAGAGCGAAATTGCGGAGCTGGAGGAAAGGCTGAAATTACTTCCGATCTATATTCGGACAGTCCAGGACAAGCTTGCCGAGGAACAGGCATGGCTGAAAAGAATCGATCGTCTTGCGGACGTTTATGAGTGTGTGATTGAGGGAAACTATATTGATAATCTGGTTAAGGAACAAAAAGAAACTGAACTGAAAAATCCCAGAAAAAAATAAATACGGTGGGATTCGGCTCACCGTATTGTTTATAGGGTTTTCAAAAACACAAGCAAGGCGTCGGCTTTATCATCTGTCAAATTACGAAAACACTTAATGAGTTCCTGTTCCTTAACGCTGAGATAAGAAATGTTATCTGATTCGTTGAGAAGTTCCGGAAGCGTTATACCAAGCGGAACGGACAATCTGGACAATGTATCAATAGACGGGTTTCTGTCACCACGCTCCAGATCTCTGATATGAGTTTCAGATACTCCGGAAAGCTGGGAGAGCTTATAGACGCTTATATTTTTTGCCTTTCTTATTTCTTTTAATCTCTTTGAAATATCCAAAAAGCCCACCCCTTTCAAACTATATTTATTATAGTATAAATCAACGCAAAAATTAAGACAATAAAAGCGTTGACAAAACAAAGATATTGCGTTATAATAGCAGATGTAGTATTTCCAGTAAATATAAAATACATTCTTATCTTGATTTTTTTGAGCATTAGTGTTATACTTGAAGCAAATATTTACAAGAAATGAGGGTAAGAAATGATTTCTGCTGCTTTAGCGGTTCTTAAAACCGATGAGGAAAGAAATGCCTTGTCGGAAATATATACGAAAAATATTAAATCCTTTTATTCGATTGCCTTTTCAAAATTACACAACGCTCACGATTCAGAAGATGCAATTCAAGAGGCATTTTTGGCAATAGCCAGAAATCCAGACAACTTTTTTGCTATCCCACAAGAGAAAAGGGTTTCATACATAAACGTAATGATTAGAAATATATCATTCAGTATCTGGAACAAAAAACTTAAAATTGAGGATACTCAGGTTGAGCTAGATGAGAATATTCTTGATGAAAGTGTATCATTAGACGAAAAAATATCTAGTGAATTATCATGCATAGAAATATATAGATTTATTGATACTCTTTCAGAAACCACCAAGACCGCATTGTATCTTAAGATACATTTCCATATGAAGTACTCTGATATTGCAAGCCAGCTTGAGATATCAGAGGAAGCAGTAAAAAAGAGAATTGCACGAGCAACAGTAAAAATAAAACACTTTATGGAGGATAATCATGAGTAATACCTACACGATTGAAGAACTTATCAATGGTTACTACGATCAAGAATTTTCTAGAGTAAGTGTCGAACCAGTTCCTAAGTTTTCCATAAAACACAGGATAAAAATGAAAAGGGCTTTTAATCTCTATCAGAAAAAGGCAAAACCACTATCGATGGTAAGTTCAAACGAAAAAATAAGAATGAGTTTACGGAAACGAGTCATTATTGCGGTAATGGTAATTGTTTTTATGGTAATTGCTACAGGATGCATAGTGGTATATATTACAAACAGTTTTCGTGGAACAGTTTACAGAGATAATACGCATTTGTTTGCTGTTGATTTGAATGACTGCCCAGATACAATTGAGAAAGAATACTCGCTTTCGGTTGTGCCTGAAGGGTATAAATTATATGAAGTTGTATCAGACGAGGAGATTGTTTATATCGTGTACAGAAACGCAGATAGTGAGGAACTTATTTTCATTCAAACAGTAAAATCCAAGTTTAATTCTCATATAAACACGGAAAATAATACCATTTGGGAGGATAGTATTAACGGCTGTGATGCAATATCCATTGAATTTGATACTGGCGATAATATTTCCTCTATTGTTATCTGGAATAGTAGAAATTACATTTTGACGCTTGATGGCATTTTTGCCAAAGAGGAACTAATTAATTTGGCAAAAAGTAACGAAATATGTGGTTTTGAATAATTTTTTAGTTTTTTGTGTCCCCTAATGAGCTCTTTGAGAGATGTATAAAATAGAAGGGAAAAACTTCGAGTTCATTAAGGGGGGAGGGAAAATCAATGAAAATGAAGAAAAACATTACTGCTTTTTTATCGGTATTGCTGATTTGTGCTAATGCAAGTATTCCTGTTTCTGCTAAAGCTGTTTCTGAAATGAAAATTAATGAAATTGCTCCAATGTACGCTTATGGTAATCGCTTGGGAAATTCACTATCCATATCAGCAAAGGTTGCTAAATGCAAAAGTTATGGTTCTGGAATAGATACTATTAAACAAATTGCTGTTGAGCATACTTTGCAGAAGCTCAGTAGTTCGGGCATTTGGAACAATGTCAGTGGTGCAAGTTGGTCAAAAGCGTCCAATAGCCGTTCTGTTATTTTGTCAAGCAGCAAATCTGACCTTTCAATTGGAACATACCGCTTGAAATCTGTGTTTACACTGACAACCAAAAATGGAAACACTGAGACCATCACGGTTTACAGCAGCAAAGAAACAGTTTAATTTTTGATTCATTCCACAAATCATTATATTGAACGAGTGGCATATTTAGTTGTATGTCTATAATCGTTCATATACAAAAAACAGGAGGTCTTTTTTATGAACCTAACAAAACGCATTATTTCAAGTGCACTTGTTCTTTCCATGGCTACGTTAACAATTCCGGTTGAAGCTTATGCAACAAGCAATACCATAAAGGGTCAGGTATTCTTTGAGGATGGTTCTCCGGCTGCTGGTGTAAAAATCAATATTCTCTCTTCAAACATTGATGAAGTGTATGATGATGAAGTTGTTGGTTTTTCAAATAACTACTATACGTCTGTATATACTGATTCTAATGGCACATACGAATTTGACCGCCCATCAGATTATTGCCTTGTTGAGGTGGATTTAGATTCTTTACCTACAAAAACAGGTATTAGTTCTGGGAGTTCTTTCCTATATCCGGGTGAAACAATAGAGCCGCTTACTATTTATCAAATTGCTGATGTCGCGCTCGACTTGGATAATTCTATCGCTGTATATAACGGGGATGGCGATACAATATTCACCAATATTGAGGTTGACAATGCAGATTCCACAATCAATTATGCAGATTTATTGAACTTAGATTCAATTGAAATTTTGCAGAAAGTCGATGCCAACGAGTTCAAAGTTGATTTAGAATCAAACTACGATTTGTCCGATTATACCTTCATTGAAAAGGTAGATGCGCTTTACAATATGGAACTGATAGACAGAGAAACAGAGGTTTCAATGTATCTTTCCGCAATCACTAATAACGGGTTAAGTGGATTAGAGTGCGCAACACCTATTTATGATGAACTTGCGTCATATTGTGACGATAATCCGAATTCGGAACTGAGCCATCAGATTGCTCAAAACCTTCTATCAACTGAAAACCGTTTGAAAACTCGTGATGATATTACATATGTTGATGAGAAAACTGAAACGGTTGGAAGATTTATTATTCATTTTGAATCAAATGCTAACGAGTCTGATTATATGAGCCTCTCGGATCTCTCTAAAATAATTACATATGTTCAAAATATTGACAAGGCATATTTTAGTGAGTTTGGATTTAAAGATCCTGCATATGAGAGCGGTGAAACCAAATGCCATATCTATTTTGCTAGTGAATTAGATTCTGCAACTTTTCCTGTAAAAAATGCTTCTGCTCCTTCGGGAAAGGGTTCATACATTACAATAGAATACAACAAGACTTCGTCTTCTCTTGCGGACGCAAGAGAAACAACACTGGCTCACGAAATATTCCATGCAATTCAGCAAAATTATAAAACCAAAACCAACAATGACTTAAAGTGGGCTACCGAATCTAGTGCCACATGGGCTTCACTTAGATATTACAACAAATATCGTGATAAAGCAGCTGGTAGGGCTAATTCATATCTAAAGGACACAACCAAGAGTTTTTCTACTTATGACAAAAAGGGCGGATATGGTATATTTTTGTTCTTTCAGTATATAAGCCAGAATTACGGTGATGTTGCGGCAATAAAGCGCATATATGAATCCTTTAACAATAGTGGTGATATCTATTCTGCTGTTGAACATTGTAGTTCCAGCTCGACCGTACCATTTAAGAAGTTATTTGCTGGCTTCCAAGCATATAACGCTGATACTAGCCATTATAATAATTACACAAATGGCACTTCTAGATCAGTACAGGGAACAGATTTGATGAGTATATCTGGAAAAACCTTAGTTCCAACATCTTCAATGCATTTCAAATATACTAAGTCTACAAGTTCCACAAAGCGAATTGATTTCACGCTTAACGTAAATGGCAATTATAATGATATTGCAATTTCCTTAGCTAAATTCACCAGCAGTGGAACAGCGAACCTGTTACGTGTATATCCCAACAAGTCATCTTCCTATACGTTTTCGGTATTGAATTTTAAGAGCACCAATATTAAGGAAGTTACAGTTGCTGTAAGCAACACCAATACCAGTACAACGAACAATACGTTTAGCTTATCTGCAAAGATTTCTTAATCATTAGACCTATAACCAATTTCGATTTCTGCTATTCTAACTTTAGCAGGAATCGAAATTGTATGTTATTGTAAAGTTAGGAGGACAAATCACCATGAATTTACGAAAAATAATATCAGCGATAATGGCAGCAGCCATAGTCGCCAGCACAACAACCATCTATTCAGCGGCGGCGGATATCGTGGAAACTAACTCCATAGAATCAGTGTTTGCGGACATTGATTTCACCGAACCCTCAGTAGAAATAAGTACGGATATAATTGATGGTTACACAAGCATTATTTTCTCAATTCCAGCAGAAAAAATAGAACTATTTAAACAGGTAAAGACCGATAATGACAGCAGAATAAATTTGAAAATGACTGTATGTTTTGGCGACTTATCACCTGAGCGGGACGAAGATGTTGAACTCCCTATGTCAGCATATTCAGTTGCTGCGTATTTGTATGATCTGACAGGGGACGAAGGCAGCTGCTCTGTTTATGCGCTTGTTGAAGATACTGGCTATGATTATGAGCCAATTGTCAAACAATATACCGACGATAATGGAAACCGCATAATTGCTGCTTCTTATGAGAATTCTGACGATCTGGCTGAAACCGCCAGGGACGCTGATGAACTAAGGATCTTTTATCATATCAAAAACCAGGTAAAGTACATTGACGGAAGCTATGAAAAGTACACCACAAAATTTCTAAAACCGGATATTGCGGAACTGAAATTTGGTAAGATATCCAGCAAGGCATACACTGGAAAAGTTCTGAAACCTGCCGTCATTGTCAAGGACGGCAAGAAAAAGCTTGTGAACGGTACGGACTACACAGTGACCTACAATAACAATAAGAACATAGGCACAGCCGCCATAACCATCACCGGCATTGGAGAATACAGGGGCACAAAAACACTTAAATTCAAGATAGTTCCGCCGAAAACAACACTGACCTCCAAGACCGGCAAGACCTCCGGCGGCTGGAATCGTGCAACGCTCAGTTGGAAAAAGTCCGCAGGCGCTGACGGCTATCAGATATACTATTCTGAGAACGGAGGCAATTTTAAAAAGCTGACAACTGTAAGTTCCGGAAAACTCAGTCGCAGTGTGAGATACACTACCGGCGACACCGAACAGTTCAAGGTGCGTCCATATAAGAAGGTGAACGGAAAAACTTACTTTGGTGCATGGTCCAATATTATCACTTTAAATTAACAATTTTACATTCGTGAACCCAAAACCGATAGCCCTCTGCATTAATTGCGGAGGACTATTGGTTTTTTAACTTTTCAAATCACCAGATATACAACTAATATGAATTGTTATTATTTATAAAAAAAGAAACTGTAAGTTATCGAATAGTGACAAATTATAATATCTTTTATAGTTTATTGTCCCTTAAATAAGTTATAAAATAATGTATATAGTAGAGGGATTAAAACTGCTAAATAATTATAAATGGAGGTGAGACCAATGGCTTTAAAAGTGTTAATCACACTTGATAATTGTGGCGTGAAAATGACTTCAGATTAATGACAAGTGTTTACACTATTTGATATGCCTTTTTAACTACCTACTCAATGCGGCAGTTAAAAAGCTGCCGCATTGAGTAGGTAGTTAAAAAGCTGCCGCATTTTTCTTACATAAAATTCCCGAATAACGAAAATCCATTTCCCGAAAAACGGGAACTTAGCCTGTTAAACCCTGCTATAATATAACCATAGGGGGTGATGTTTTGAAAGAGAGGGCTAACAGGCTTTATGAATTGCGTAAGAGCCGCAATCTGACGCAGACAGCGGTAGCTTATAGGCTGAACCTTTCTCTTTCGAGGATATCAGCCTATGAGAACGGCGAGAATATTCCCTGCGATGTGTTTGAGGGTATTTGCCAACTTTTATAGCGTATCCATAGATTACATACTGCGCTTTTCGTACAGGACAGTCGGCGGCTCCGGCGTTAATCTTCACATTTCTGAACAAAAGCTGCAGGATCTGTACAGAAATCTTCCGCCTGATGGGAAAGCAGTTATCGACGGAATGGTAAATGGCTATGTCCCTCCCAAATAAAGAGAATAATCGCCTGCAAGCATGAGAATGCTATATACACAGCCCTTTCGCAAATTATTCCCTTTTGCGATAATAAGACCGTATTCCGCATAATCAAGCGGAATTTTTTGTTTTCCTGACGAGAAAAATGACGGCAAATAATCTTTTAAGCCACCGAGAACAGCTCTGAAACCGACTTCATATACTCGGCTTTTCGCTCCATTGATGAATGAACATAGCGATTAAGCGTGATTTGTACGTTGCTGTGTCCTAATATTTCAGACAGCGACTTTACGTCAACTCCTATTGCTATACAGTTCGTGGCGAACAGGTGACGCAGCGAATGAAAAGATACGTCCGACAGATGAAGTTCAGCAAGGATCCGCTTAAAGCGATACTGCATTACTCTTGGCTCTACAATTCCTTGCGTTCCCGAAAGAAGATAACAGCTGTTACCTGTTCTATGATTACTCAAATAAGGTATAATGAACTCCGGCAGCGGGATTTCCCGAACAGACGAGCTGCTCTTGGGCGAAGTCACCACCAGCTTTGTGGCTGTATTTCCGTCAATATTCTTAATTCTCTGAACCGTGTTCCTGACGGTCAGAATTCTTTTTTCAAGGTTGATGTTTTCCCATTTCAGCGCACAAAGCTCACCTATACGGATACCAGTTGCCGCAGATAGTAAAATACCGACATTTGATGATGTCGGGTTAGAAATAAGATAATTGTTAAGCTGAGCCTGCTCCGTTTTATCGAGCAGCTCTTTTTCTTTTGCTTTGCCTTTGGGCGTTGCCATAAATGTTGATTTATCCTCATAACCAAAACGTTTCCTGGCAAAGCGGCACGCTGATTTGATTACCGCTGCAATATCAGCGGTATATTTGGGAGAAAGTCCGCTTGCCAGCTTTGAATGCACGAAGTCATTAAGTTTTTCGACCGTCAGCTTTTCATAAAGTGTTTTTCCGAGCGATGAGCTGATGTGTTTTTCATATTTCATCTGATAGTTCATATAAGTGGATTCTTTTACTTTTAGCCGAATGTCCGCAAACCACAACGAAAAAAGATTGTTAACCGTCAGATTCTTTGGAATAGATGAAACATCGGTTTTAGAACGTTTCTCCGATAATTTGCCCTTGACCTCGGCATAGGTTTTCCCGTATATTGAGGAGTATCTTGCTGTTCCGTCAGCCCTAACTCCGCTTTTATAGCGTCCTTCCCAGCGACCGTCTTTTCTTTTGTAGATATTCTCACCGCGTCTAGCCATTGTATAACCCCCGATTCTGACAACATTTTTGACGGTAAATACGGCTTTAAGGTGGATTTTTCTTTTCAGTTCTGCCCATTTTACGGTTCAAATTTGCTGTCTGTAATAGTAATTGAGTGAATTTTGGCTTTAGAATTGCGTTTTTCAGCCGATTTGCCCTTTCGCAAAAGGGAATAATTTGCGAAAGAAAGTTGTTATTATATAAGAAGCATTTTGTCTTATCTCCAAATCGCCCTTTATTTTGTATTTCATTATATATTAAATCATAGATTATTCTATTTGGTGAAATCTTTTTGAAAAAAATAACTTATAAATAATATTGTATGGTTATAAGCAACTTGGTTTTTAGAGATTAATAGCAATTTTAACATGAGAAATCTTACCAGGAGAAAGCAAAGGACATTTAAAAAGTTCTTGATGAAACGAAACATTTTAAGATGCTGATTAAAGCTATAGAAGTAACAGAGTTTGTGCTGATTTCTCAGTAGCTACGTTAGATTAACTAGGTGCATAAGGAAAGACAATTGATTAGATTCTGATACTTTTTGCTTCTTAAACTCCAATTTAATGACTCAAGTCGATACGAGATGGTGAAAATTAACTTTATTGCTATATAGATATATGGGGAGATTAATATTGCGTGAAACAATAAAGCCCTCTGTGAGTACGGTAAAACACTCACAGAGGGCTATGTTTTCATAAGTATATGGCTTTTTTATAACAGCAGATAATATTAAATTATCAGCGGTTGATAGTCGAACTCTTTCACGAAAGGTAAAAAAACATGACAGTTAATTATGATGAACAAGCAAATCACTATGAAGAAACAAGAAATGTTATACCACTGGTATACTCAACATTGATTGCAATTATAAAACCAAAAGCTAATGAAAAGATCTTAGATTTTGGCTGCGGTACCGGCAATTATCTCTTGAAACTAACAACAGATTATAATATTATTCCATATGGTGTTGAACCATCATCGGTTATGAGAAAAATTGCAGCACAAAAGAATCCTTCAGCTACAATTGTAGAAGGTAATCATGAAGCCATGCCTATAAATATCCAATTTGACAGTATCTATTGCACTGATGTAATACACCATATTGACAATTTGAGAATATTATTTCTCAATTTATTTAAAATATCAAAGCCTGGTACCCTACTGTGTATTTGTACAGAATCCTATAGTCAGTTGAAGGAGAAGTATTGGAATAGATATTTTCCTGAAATACTCAATATCGACTATAAGCGTTTCCATTCCATCAATGACATTATTTCTGAAGGGACTGCTAACAAGTGGGATTATATCAAAACAGTTTCTGTTGAAGAAGAATGCAATGCTCAAATATCCGAAAGTTTCATGTCCTGTGTTATGGAAAAAACTATATCGGTTTTTCGTTTGCTAACAGAGGAATCGTATCTAAGCGGCCTATATCAAATGCAGGAAGATTATAAATGTGGCAAAATAATTAATCAATGTGAAGGATATTCATTCGTTGTTTTTAGGAGGGGTAATTAAATGGAATTTGAAAAATACTACGTTGTGGCGAATACAAGGGAACAGTTTTTAAACGAAGTATTATCATCGCGAGTTTATAACGATCATCCAAGTAAAAACAGTATAGATCAAATAGTAAGCTCTTTAAAAAGTGAAGGCTACAATGCAGACTATTTTGGAGGTGTCGAAAAATTAATGGACGCATATTCCAAGAAGATAACATTTCCCAAAACATTGTTTTTAAATCTTTCAGATGGTCTGACTCAACAAAGCCGGAAAGCACAGTCAGCAGTCTTGTTGGAGATGCTCAATGCAAAGTATGCTGGTTCAGACCCAATGGCTTTATTAATGGCAAATAATAAGTATTACGCTAAAAAAGTAGTATCCAAAAAGATACGCATTGCAAATGATGTTTTGCTTTATAACCCTGATACGATTCCTTCTGACGTAATATATCCTGTAGTAATTAAACCAAATGGAGAAGGTTCATCATTGGGAATCACACAAGACAGCATATGTAACAACGAAGCTGAATTAAAGTGCAGACTGCCATTAGTAATAAACAAATACAAATCCGCTCTTGTAGAGCAATATATACCCGGATATGAAGTAACGTGTTTTTTGATTGGGAACAAAGGCAACTACCTTATGAGTGAGGTCATTGTTTCTGAATATAATGGGATTACATATTTTGATCACTTTGTTTTCGGCATAAAAGAAAAATCAGAACATACTCGAAAAGAACATCTTGCTTATGATTTCTTAACCCAAAAACAAATTAAGGACGTTTGCTTAACTGCACAATTGGCTTTTGAATTACTAGATATGCATGATTTTGCACGAGTTGATTTCCGCCTTAGCAAAAATGGGCAGCTTACATTTATTGAAATTAATGGCAATCCAGTAATAAGCCAGACATCTGAGATCGGATTAATCTGCAATGAGAGGAAAATATCATTTGGCAGTGTGATAAGCAAAATAATTGATACTGCTGAGAAGCGGCTATTTAGTCATGACTAAAATTGACAAGCCAAGGCTCAAATTCTATATCACAGTAATATTTTCTGTTCTGTAAGGTTCCACTGTTTGGAATAAAAGAATTGCATGTTAATTCAGAGTACAACTTATTGTATCTGTACTTGCCGTTTTCCCATTCATTCTGCATATGTATTTTACATAGTTCTAGTATCTCAATTCCTTTGAAAGGTTCACTATTCTTTTGGCATATTAACGCCAAATTAACGCAAATCTTTTTATATATCTTATCATCTACAAATTTTTCTTCTTTGATATATTCATAAAGCTTATCGAATAGCTCTTTCCAAAGCAAATTCCCAGTATAAAAATAGCATAGCATTCGATTCACCTTCAAAACTAACGATAAGTATTCGGACTTATTCCAAAAAAGTGATTCGGAAATATTATCGAGGGCGTTTTCATATTCCCCATTAATCATGTTCAGGATAGCCAAATTATTATAAGGATATGCCTGCTCGTGGGGTTGACATTGGCTTAAAGTTGAAATACTGCTTTTAAAACAATTTTCCGCCTCTAGATATTCGCCGCATCTTAATTTTTCAAATCCTATATTATTGTATATTTTTCCGCATGTTCGAATATCATTAAATTTCTGAGCAATGGTTAGACCTTTATTTAGATACATTACTGATGTTTCACCTTCATAATAATCCATTGCAGATTGATAAACCAATGATAATTCTTTTGTAATTTTTTCTGTTTGGACAATATCGTCAAATATTTTTTTTGCTTTTATAAAACCATTGGGGGTCAAAAATAAAATGCTTTGTTTAGCAGCCATGACTGAAATATAATTAACACTTTCCTTAGCGCTCTCTTTTTCCGCTATTTCAATATATTTCAAAGCGTCTGAATATTCCAACAAACACGATTTAGCCCTAGCTAGATATATTAATGACATGATATATTCATCTTTAGATGATTTTTGTTTTGCGTCACAATTTTCTAATACAATGGACAATACACCTACCGTCGATTTATATTCACCGCAATGGAAATAAGTATATCCTATGTTCATTAATTGTTCACAAGATAGTTGAGGCAATACATTTTCCAATCTGTCAAATATTGATTTTGCATCTAGATATAGTCCTTCCCCCAACAATTTGAATGCATACTCATAGTTTATTTTCATCCATTCATTTGCTTTTATGCAAAAGGCATGATATGCCCAAACAGGTTGATAATACTGGCTCCAATATTTATCTGTTTTTTTGGTGTCATTATCAACTTCGGTCATTAAGAACTCATAAATTTTATGCTGCATTAAAGGTATAATTTTGTCCTTTTTGAAATAATTTATTACGGAGACATTTAAAGAATCATGTCTGAACTTAACAATTTCCATATTATTTTCATATTCTAACCGCAGAATATGATTTGATACTAATTGATTTATAAGATTAATAATTTCGTATGCAAAAATATTATAGTTATTCATATCCATAATAAAAGAAAGTAAATTTATAAGTATATCTTTGCGAATAGGTGCCCCAAAACAAGCAATGAGCTGTAATAATCTTCCGGCATTAGGACTAGACTTGCAAAGTTCGTCTATATTAAAAGTAATATTTTCTTTATATAATATTTCGCTAAACAAATCAGTGATTATTTGTGCTTTTTCATTATTCAGCACAATACCCTGTGATGTGTAAAGATTGATTAATATTGCCTTGAAATTTTGTGGTATACCCTTACAAATTTTAAATGCTAGAGAAAGAAGGGCACGCTGAGTATCATCCAAATCAAAAGAGCGCTCAATCATTCTGGAAAACAGACATGTCTGTTGAAATGGAAGCATTTTCAACATGATATGTGGTATTTTTTCTACAATGGCAGATATAATATCAGGTCTTTTCTCTATTCTTTCGTCTGTTGTACATAAAATGAACTTTATAGTATTTTGGGGTGACAGCTTATGTATCATCTCTAAAATAATGTCAAGCGAAAAAGAATCACACTCTGTAAAGTTATCTAATATTATAATAACTTTTCCAAGCTTTTTTTCTATGCTATTTGTGTATTTAATAAAAGCAGTAACCATACTATCTTTTTCATCTACTTTTGAAACCAAAAGATCTGTTATAGCTGACGTTAAATCAAAGATTCCAAAATCCTCTAAATCAGCAATACTTAATACCGTATTTACAACACCCTTTCCAATTTTAATTATTGATTTATAATTATTCTTTATAAAACCCCAAAAACCCATACCGCTGATTGAATTAAGCTCTGATACTATTTTTTTGGCGTAATTTCCCTGTGGCATATCAATCAGTGAACCTTCTATGTACACAGTTACATTAGGATTTTTTTTCTTAACATATTCTGTTAAGAAAAAACTTTTTCCTATTCCTTGTTTTCCAGAAAGCCATAAAACATTTTCAGAGTTTTGGCAATCAGTTAAAAAATTATCAACTGAATCACGTTCCGATTTGCGATCAACAAATTCAAAATTAAATATATCACTGTTTAACATTGTAGCTACTCCTTATGCTTAATATTCGATAATTTAATATTATCTGCCTATAACCTTATACAATCATTATACTCCTAACCCAATGTAATTTCAATATTAACACCCAAAATACGTCGTTATGCACAAATTGACATTTTGAATATGTGCAATTCGACAAACAATTTATGAAAGGGTATAATGTTGATATAAAAACAAAAGGAGAAAAAACCATGATTCTACAAGAAGCTATCAGCACATATCTCGAATACTGTATTGATCAGAAAACTCTCAGTCCCAAAACAACCAAAGCGTACCAGATAGACCTTCAGCAATTTGCTGAGTTTACTCAGAACAAATATGACCGTGAGCATATCCAGAAATACATAACCCAGCTTCATAAGCAGTTCAAACCCAAAACTGCAAAACGGAAGATTGCTGCGCTGAAAGCGTTCACACATTACCTTATGGTGCAGGACATCATAGACATGAATCCATTCGATAAAATCGACACGTCGTTTCGCGAACCTATAATGCTTCCTAAAACTATCCCGTTCAATATAATCAGTGCAATTCTAGCTTCGGCGTACGGCTCGCTGAAGTTCTGCCGGACTGAATATTCCAGAAACTGCGCACTCCGCGATATTGCCGTGCTTGAAACTCTTTTTGCTACTGGAGCTAGGGTATCAGAAATATGCACCCTTACCCCCGATGCAATAGACCTGGAAAACCATACACTGAAAATTTTCGGCAAAGGCTCAAAAGAACGAATAATCCAGATTGAAAACCCCGATGTTCTGAAAGCGCTCAGCAACTATTTTGCCGCTTTTCAAGACGATATTTCCTGCGCGGGATTTTTCTTTGTTAATAAGCTGAAACATCGCCTGTCTGAGCAGTCAGTACGGGCAATGATAAACCGCTACGTTACGTCCATTGGGTACGAACGCCACATTACTCCGCATATGTTCAGGCATTCATTTGCAACCTTACTACTTGAAGAGGACGTGGATATCCGTTATATTCAAAGAATACTCGGGCATAGCTCCATTACTACAACACAGATCTACACTCATGTTGCCATGGCTAAGCAGAAGGAAATTTTATCTGTAAAGCACCCTCGGAACAAAATAAAACTTTGAAATGCTATAAAATTACTGTAATACGAAACCCCATTCCTGATAATCGAGATTTCTCAGAGCGGATTTATGATATTATTAAAGTACAGGCAGGAATGCTTGTGAAAGCTCCTTGAAAACTGAATAGCAAAGCAAACACATAAGTTGCAGAGCTGTGCTGTTTCTGACAGTCAAGCGCCAAGACATTCCTGCTTTCGATCTGATTTGGTATCTCATTATCCGTGACCACCTACTTTTTGCGCGAGAATAAAAGATACCGTGTCACCTGCCGACGGTTCGCAGGCACCCTAAACGCATAGGGTGTCCTTAAAGGAACGAGCGCATTTGCAGCCTGCAATATAATGATACTTCCGGTGACGGCAGAGTAACCCGCAGGGTTATTCGCCCACAGGAATGGGCAGAGGTGAGAGTCCTATGTGCGAATGCGTAACTACTCGCAGTTTGCTTTGAGAAGATATAGTCAGAAAAATGGGTCGGACTGTACGCAGAAAACGGAATGTCCGACCTGTTTTAGATTGTAGTCTGCTTACATAAGCCAATGGTAACGGTATTGGTTTATGTAAGCAAATTATAAGCGAGAAAGGAGCTTTCAATGGAAATTTGTAAGCCAAACAGCGAAATGAGCATGGAGGAAGTCGTTATTGGCAACACCACATACGTTGTGAAAACCAATGCCAAGAACGTTTCACCAGAATGTGTAAAGAAAACGGTTAAAAAAATTCTTTTCGGCACTTTAAAGCAAAAAAGTTAGAAAATCTATGGACAAACCCTACCAGCCATGATATAATATAAATAAGGTAATGTCTGCGTTTGTTCAAGCGGCGGGAGGAGGACATTTATGAACTTGAACAGCGCAATAACCGAAAGTGGTGCAGTCACCGCACTCTATTGTCGGCTTAGCTGCGATGATGATAACGAGGGCGAGAGCCTCTCGATTGAAAATCAGAAGAAACTGCTTACACAATATGCTGACGAAAAAAGGCTTTTTCAACACCAGATTTTATGTTGATGACGGAATATCCGGAACGACATTTGAGCGCGACGGTTTCAAGACTATGCTGAACGATGTTCAGAACGGCGAGGTCAAAACGGTTATAGTCAAGGATATGAGCCGTTTCGGAAGAGATTACATTCAAGTGGGTATGTACACGGAAATTTTATTTCCGCAGAATAACGTCCGTTTCATCGCAATTAACGACAGCTATGACAGTGCAAATGGCGACAACGACTTTATTCCGTTCAAGAATATCATGAACGAATGGTATGCTAAAGACACCAGCAAAAAAATCAAGGCGGTCAATCGGGCAAAGGCACGGGCTGGCGAACATCTTACTTCAAATGTGCCTTACGGTTATATCAAGAACCCTGATAACCCCAAGCAATGGATAATTGACGAGGAATCCGCCGATGTCGTTCGTGAAATATTTCAGCTTTGTTTACAAGGTCTGAAAATGAACCAGATAGCAAATATTCTTTGTGCGAGAAAGGTCTTGATTCCAACGGTTTACAAGTCTGTCAACGGAATCGTTAATCGTAATTTCAATGAGGAAACAAAATACTTTTGGAACAGCGATACGGTTTCTCGCATTCTTGCAAATCGCTGCTACGCTGGCGATACGGTAAACGGTAAAACCACAAAGAAATCTTTCAAAATCAAGAAACGTATTGATTTATCACCGGAGGAATGGCAAATAGTCCCGAACACTCATGAGGCGATAATCGAACGTGAAACTTGGGAGTTAGTTCAGAAGATCCGGCAAGGACGACGGCGTAATGTAAAGCATAACCACCAGATACCGGTTTTGTCGGGACATCTTTTCTGTGCTGACTGTGGGAGGAAACTGTACTACGTTAAGCCGCCCGAGCAGGCTGAATACTATTGCTGTTCTGGATACCGTAAGCGTACACATTCATGCACGGGACATCACATTAGGGCGGACGTTGTAGAGCAGATTCTGATACGTCAGATAAATGATGTAATGAAGTTCGTTTCAGAATATGAGGACGAATTCGTTCGTCAGGTCATGGAACGAGGAACGGCTGAACACCTAAAGCAGACCAGTTCACTGAAGAAAACCATTGACACAGCAAAGCGGCGTATTGAGCAAATCGACAGCGTAATCTCTCAGCTCTATGAGGACAAGGTTGTTGGGGAAATCACCTCTGAAATGTTCACAAAGCTCTCGGCAAAGTACATAGCAGAGCAGGAAGAACAGAGCGCCTCCTTTAAAGTGGCTCAAAAGGAGCTGGTGGCTCTTGAAGCGAAGAAAACGGATACGACAAAGTTTATCGACTTGGTAAGGAAATACTCGCAAATCACTGAACTTACACCGCAAATCCTCAACGAGTTCATCGACAAAGTGACCGTTCATCAAGCAGTTAAGGTTGACGGTAAACGCCGACAGGACATTGAGGTTTACTTTAACGGTGTCGGGCTGATTTCGTCCGACGCAGAAAAAAGCCCGAAACAACCGAGTGAACGGTCGTTTCGGACTTTGGCGGGATTATATATCCCTTAGACGCTCCCACATTTGCCGGGTCAAAAAATACTTCTATCCGCGCAAGTGTGCGGTTTGTCGGCAAAGCCGACAAACCGTGCGCGCGGCGCGGATGTTCGGCGGAAAAGTCCCAACGGGACTTTTTCGACGGTCAAAGGCGGGCAGCCCGAAAGCTGTCCGCCTTTGATTATTCAGCCTTGAATGAATCAGTTACCGGTATACTCGGAGAGTGTGATCTTGATATCCACCGACTTATCCCTGCCGCGGGAATCGGTTCTTACTACCGTTGCCGTAACAGTATCGCCCGGCTTCTTGTCCTTGAGTATCTCGGATACCTCGTCGACTGTGCGTACGTCGGTGCCGTTGATAGCTGTGATGGTATCGCCAACTACCAGACCGCTGGAGGCTATCGCCATATCCTGGTCGATATCAGTAACCACAAGACCCGGAGTCATGCCTCTGACCGCGCCTATATAGTCGCTTACCTGAACGCAGGTGATGCCGAGTATCGGTCTGCCGGAAACGTAGCCCTTGGTGATGAGATCGTTGATGACCGACTTTGCGTCGTTAATAGTGATCGCAAAGCCAAGATTCTCAGCGTTGTCGTTGATGAGCTTCATGTTAACTACGCCGACTACCTCGCCGTACATATTGAACAGGCCGCCGCCGGAGTTACCGCTGTTGATCGCCGTATCCGTCTGGATAGCGGAAATGCTGTTGTCGTCGTAAACCTGTCTGTTCAGACCGGAAACAACGCCCTTGGAAACGGATGTCTCAAGACCGAGCGGGTTGCCTATTACAACAACATCGTCGCCGAGACTCAGCTTGTCGGAGTCGCCCAGTGCAGCGGCGGGGAGGTCGCTGTCGGGCTTGATCTTCAGCACTGCGAGGTCGGTGTCGGTGTCGGAGCCTAACAGATCTGCTTCGTACGCTGTGGACACGCTGGTGCCGTTGTTCGGGTCGGTGGTGTTGACGTTGACTACCAGCTTTGTAACGGTGTAGTAGTCGTTCTCGGCAACATGCGCGTTGGTGATGATGTAGCCGTCCTTAGAGATGATGATGCCGCTGCCCGCGCCGTAGAGAGTCTCCTGACCGCGGTAGTTTACATAGACCTCAATATATACGATGGAATCCTTGACTGCGGATACCAGGTCTCTTGTGTAGGCGTATGTGCCGTCGCTGTTGCGCTCGGCAGTTCCGGAGGAGGTGTGGTCGACAACGCCGGACTGAAGCGTGTTCAGTACGTCCTGCGCGCCCTCGGGGACGCTGCTTTCGGAAGCGCTGGTGCTTGTGGTGCTGTCCGCAGAGGAGCTTACGCTCTCGGACTGGGAGGCTCCGCCTATCAGGAGCTGGCTCGCCTTGTTAGCTGCGAAGGCTCCGCCGAATCCCGCGCCGCCGCAGAGTACCGCTATCGCTGCCACGATGGCTACGATCTTTCCGGTGCGGTGGGTCCTGGGCTTCTTCGGGGGCTGCTGTTCGGTGAAGTTCATTTCGGGCTGTGTATTCTGAGCGCTCTGTACGTTCTGGGCGTTCTGTGTATCATGAAGTTCCTGTGTATTCTGTGTCTCGTTCATGCCGTTATAGTCATACATAAATCATTCGTCCTTTCTTTCAGACCGGATATGTAGGGGAGGATTCCCGGTTTTCCGTATCTCCCTTGCTGTGATTAAATTATATCAGCCTAATGTGTCGATACGGTGAAACAAATTTGAATAATCAATTAAATAAAGCTGAAGGAAATGGTAAAAAACCGGCGGGAAAATTCGCACTTTTCCCGCCGGCTGTGAATATTCGTCAGCCCATGCTTGCGGGAGCCTCGCTCATCGAGGGAGCCTCGTGACCCTTCACGGCTCTGTCAGCCGCAAGGGCGATTGCGCACTCAAGGCGCTTCTTCTGCATTTCACAGGCGATCTTGTAGGGCTTCTTCACATCGCCCTCGTAGATGAAGCTGTTAGCGTTGCATCCGCCGGAGCAGAAGAACTTCGCCCAGCAGCTGCGGCAGCCTTCCTTGCTGTAGACGTGTACCTTCGAGAAATATGTCTTGATATCGTCGTTGAATGTTCCGTCATAAAGGTTGCCCATTTTCCACTGCTCTATTCCAACGAACTGGTGGCAGGGGTAGATATCGCCGTGAGGCTCCACCGCAACGTAGTCGTTGCCGCAGCCGCAGCCGCGCAGGCGCTTTATCGCGCAGGGACCGGCGTTGAGGTCCACCATGAAGTGGAAGAAGTTGAACTTGTCCTCGGTGCGGTTCGCCATGACGTCGCACAGCTTGTCGTACTCGGAGAATACGCGGGGGAGATCCTCCTCGTTGATGGCGTAGGGCATCGAGGGGTCGGTAACCACTGGCTCAGCGGAAAGCTGAACGAATCCCAGATCGCGCATTGCGAGGATATCGTCGGTGAAATCGAGATTATACTTTGTGAAGGTCGCGCGGACGTAGTAGTCCTTGGTTCCGCGGTTCTGAACCAGCTTCTGGAACTTCGGCACGATGATGTCGAAGCAGCTCTTGCCGTTTATGGTCTTTCGGATACGGTCGGTGACCTCGCGGCGGCCGTCGAGGGAGAGCACGCAGTTGCTCATCTCGCGGTTGATGTAGTCTATCTTCTCATCGTCGAGCAGGATACCGTTGGTGGTTATCGTGAAGCGGAAGCGCTTGCCGTGCTGCTTCTCGATGGAGCGCGCGTATTCAACGGTCTGTACTACCGTATCCCACGCCATGAGAGGCTCGCCGCCGAAGAAGTCAAGCTCGAGCTGCTCGCGGTTGGCGGAGCGCTCGATAAGGAAGTCGATAGCCTTCTTGCCGGTCTCGGGGGTCATAATGCAGCGCTCGCCGCCGAAGTCGCCCTGCTGCGCGAAGCAGTACTCGCAGCGGAGGTTGCAGTCGTGGGAAACGTTCAGGCACATGGACTTTACCGGGGACTTGACCATTGTGTCGCTGTACTTTTCGTAGTCGTCCTCGGCGAAGAGCGCGCCGTCCCTGTAGAGCTGGTAAAGCTCGGCGTAGCTCTCGCGCACTTCGTTTTCGAAGTACTTCGGAAGCTTTGCGGGGAGGTCAGCGGGCATTTCCTCGGTCATGGGGGCGTCAACGAAGTCGAGCATGTCGTACGCGCAGTCGTCGGGGAGGTGGACAGCGCCGCTGTTGACGTCGAGCACTATGTTGTAGCCGAGCTGTTTGAACTTGTGTATCATCGGAATTTCGCCTTTCTATGTAAATATCTTTCTGTGCGGTGATCGCTGCGGCATAGTCCGGAAACGGGGACATATGCGCGGGACGCGATATAAAAACCGGTGTGATCAGATGGTCACCTCTAAAAACCTCATGTGAGCGAAAATGTGCAGTGCGCGCCATCTTCGTCGTCAAACCTCCTCGTAAGGCATACAGCCTTACTTCGTCGGCTTTCCTAGAATCTGGCACACCCTGCCCATTTTTGCTTTTCGCACCGGTTTTTAGAGGTTCCCATATCAAAAAAACTGGGCGGAACAGTTCCGCCCATCGTGTGTAATATCGGTGGATATTACTTTTCAGACTCACATTTCTGGTTTGCAACTGTGCAGGAAGTCTTGCAAGCAGACTGGCAGGAGCTCTGGCACTTGCCGCAGCCGCCCTTAACAGCGGAAGCCTTCAGGTTAGCCTTGTTGATGGTTGTGATGTGCTTCAAATCAGACACCTCTTTCGTGATTGATTGCAGGGTATTTTCCTGCGATTATTAACAGTATACCATATTTCCGCGAATATTTCAAGTGGAAACGCGAAGTTTTTTCAACTTTTTATTATTACAGCATGCCGGGAGCGGATTTGTCAACATTTCTTATTTTCTTATTTGATAAGGAATTGCATGACGAGCTCCGCGGCAAGCACTCCGCCGCAGGCGGAAAGCGCCACTATCAGCAGTCCTCTGTTGAACAGAGCCGCAATGAGCGCCGCCGCGAATCCCACGCACGCGGTTAACACCGACCCGGTGCTGAAGAATATCCCCGGGATAGTCATGGCGGTCAGCACCGCATAGGGTACGTAATACAGGAAGCTCAGCACAAACGGCGAGGTTATCTTCCTGCGTATCGCCGCAAGCGGGAGCATTCTCACAAGGTAGGTCACGAGAGCCATCGTAAGTATGCTCAGGCACAGATATAATGTATCAGTCATCAGCTTCACCGTCCTCCGTGGGTTTCGGGAAGAACAGCGCTCCCAGCGCCGCGGCGATGACCGTGCAGATTATCACCGAGAATCCCGAGGTTATGCCGCTGAATACCGGCACGAACTTGATTACGCAGGACAGAGCCGCGGCAATCGCAGCGACCGCAAGCACGCCCTTGTAGCGCTTGGCAGGCGGAACCACTATCGCGATGAACATTCCGTAGATTGCAATGCCGAGCGCCAGCGTAACTATCTCCGGCAGGACGTTTCCGAGCATCGCGCCGGTCGCCGTGCCCGCCGCCCACATTATGTAGGGAAGCGTGATAAGCCCGTACATATACGCCGGTGTGACCTCGCCGGGCTTAACGCTGGCGACTGCAAACACCTCGTCGGTCACGCCGAACGACGTGGTGAGCCGGTGGAACAGATTGTAATTCTTGCTGAGCTTCTGGCTGAGCGAAAGGCTCATGAGCGAGTAGCGCAGATTGATAATGAGCTGAGCCAGCGCTATTTCGAACAGACCGCCTCCGGCGGCGATGGCGCCTATCCCGGCGACCTGACCGGCTGAGGTCAGGCAGGTCATGGAAATGAGTATCGCGGCTAACGGCGGGATTTTCATTCCCACCGCGGTAATGCCGAACGCAAAGGATACCGAAAGATATCCCAGCCCTATCGGAAGCCCGTCCTTAAGCCCCTGGAGATAATCCGAACGGCTCCCCTTTACTTTATTTGTTTTCTCTGACATAATTCTCCCTTTTCCGCAGGTCATATTGACAACTTTATTATTTTAGCACAATCCCGGGAATAAATCAATACAAAATATACGGACTTCCGCAATTTATTACATATATAATTCACAAAAATTCCGGTCGGCTCTTGCAATTATTAAAGAAAAATGCTAAAATGATAATATGTGCTGAAAAGCATTACAAAAACGAATACAAATAAAAAGGAGAAAACAAATGGGAAACATTTTCGTAATTATCGCATTTGTGGCTTATGCCCTTGTTATTCTCGGAATAGGAATTTTTTCCTACAAGAAATCCAAGAGCATGAACGATTACTTTATAGGCGGGCGGCAGCTCGGAAGCTGGACAACGGCTATTTCAGCCCAGGCTTCGGATATGAGCGGCTGGCTGCTGATGGGTCTGCCCGGCGCGATCTTCGTCAGCGGGCTGACTGAAAGCTGGATCGCGATAGGTCTTTTCATCGGTACATACCTCAACTGGAAGATACTCGCGGCAAGGCTCCGTAAGATGTCCTACGCCGCCGGCGACGCCATCACTATCCCGGAGTACTTCCAGAAGCGCTTCTTCACGCAGAATCCCGTTATACGCTTCGCGTGCGCGGCAATTATTTTCGTGTTCTTCCTTATCTACACCGCTTCCGCATTCAGCAGCGGCGCCAAGCTGTTCAACTACATGTTCGGCACGGATTACACGCTTTCCCTTACCATCGGCGCGCTCATCATCATTTCCTACACCTTCCTCGGCGGATTCTTCGCGGTCTGCTGGACTGACCTCATTCAGGGTCTGCTGATGTTCGCGGCTTTGGTCGTAGTTCCGCTGGTGTGCATTATCCAGACTCCGGACGTTTCCGCAGTGCAGTTCCTCAACGCTGACGGCGCTGTTATCTCCAACTACCTCAACCTCTTCGAGAACGTAAACGGCGACATCGCATGGACCACTATCCTTTCCGGTCTGGCGTGGGGTCTCGGCTACTTCGGAATGCCGCATATCCTGGTCCGCTTCATGGCTATAAAGTCCAGCGACCTCATCAAGAAGTCGCGTATAATCGCGACCATCTGGGTTTTCATTACCCTCGGCGCGGCTGTGCTGGTCGGAATTTTCGGCTACATCTTCCTGCACTCCGCAGGCAACGAGGCTATGCTGGCTGAATTCAACGCCATCGGCGACGCGGAAAGGATCTTCATGTTCCTCAGCGGTAAGCTCCTGCCCGGTATCATCGCGGGCATCGTGCTCGCGGCTATCCTGGCGGCTATCATGAGCACCGCGGATTCCCAGCTCCTCGTGACCGCTTCCTCTGTGAGCAACGATATGTTCAAGCTCTTCAAGAAGGACGCCAAGGAAAAGACCCTCATGTGGATCAGCCGCGGCACCGTTATTGCAGTCGCAGTCATTGCGTACATCATCGCCCTCGACCCGAACAGCTCGGTAATGGGTCTGGTTTCCTACGCATGGGCAGGCCTCGGAGCGGCGTTCGGTCCGGCTATGCTGCTCTCGCTGTTCTGGAAGCGCATGACCATGAACGGCGCAGTTGCCGGTATTATCTCCGGCGGCGCGTCCGTTGTCATCTGGGAGACTATCCCGATGATCCCCGCAGACGGCGCGTTTGTAAGTCTCTCCGCTGCAACCGGTATCTACTCGCTGCTGCCTGCGTTCATTATCGCGCTGGCTGCCGTAATTATCGTGTCCCTCTGCACCAAGGTCGACAGGCAGAAGGTCGACGAGCTTTTTGCAAGGGCTAACGCTAAGGAGACAGAGGCTCAGGCTATCGGGGAATAATTAAGATATCTGTTTATAAAACAATGGGCTGCATTCGTGCAGCCCATTGTTTTTAGTTGCGGTTAGTTATTGCTGATAAAGGGAAGGATCTCTTTGTCAAGGTCGAATACGGTGATTTCAATATTCAGGTCGTGCGGGTATATCAATACCGAGTCGTTTCTGTGCCGTTCAAACAGAACATTATCATCAAGCGATTCTATGCCAAAATAGAGTTTGTATAAGTGCTTGTAATTTTTAAGGTCGTTATAAATTTTGTTGTAATCTATAACTGCGTCTTTTTCATATATTGAATGGTCGGCATAATACCAGAAATCAGCGCTGCTTAACGAATAGAATTTATATTCAGGCAAGTAGGCTTTATAAGAAGGCGTGGTTTCACTCGGTTCTATCACTAAAACAGCATCGTCGGGCAATTCACTTCTTACAAATTCAGCGGTTATCTTTGAATAGCTGTAATCTGTGAAATAGTCCTTGATAAGTTGATAGCTACCCATTGGGATCGTTGCGGCAATATATGTGCAGAACAAAACGAAGAATGCTTTGTCAAACTGCTTATCTATGCCCTTGAACCATGAGAAGAACCGCTTGCCTAAGGCTGATGTTTTCTTATCAAGCGGTTTGGGTTCTTTGTATACAGGAGTTTCGGTATCGAGGGCAAACCAATAAATAATCGCATAGGTGAACAGGAAAAGCGTAGCGCGCTGCGGGAGCGAATACCAGATAACGCAGCATATCACGGAATAAACGCCTGTAAATACGAGCATTACAATAAAATGCTTTCTGTAATGCCTGAAAAAAATCATTGCGCATACCATGACAAGCCCTATGCATGCTCCAAGCGTCCAGTTGGCGGTGGGTGACAGAAAAGGAAGCTGCTGATCAAGCACTGCGCCGGCTGTTATCGTTCCGAGGGTTTTGATCAGGCTGTCAAAAACAGTTAATAAATTCAGATTTTCGGTTTTGTAAGCAATCCCTTCGTTTGTGCTCAGGCATCCCAGAAGCGGCACTATCAGCAGGATAACTCCGACGCCCGCAATTGCAAGGCCGGCAAGCCGCAGAATGTTCATTTTCCCTGAAGATGTTTTCCACAGTTTGAACAGGTCGATTATCATGTAGATACCGAGTATTCCGACCAGACCTGACATCATGAGGTGCGTATTTGCAAGGAGCGCAATAAGCAGTCCGTAGACAACAGGGCGGCGGTTTCTGTCCTTGTAGACGATGGCAAGCAGCACAAGTATCAGCAGAATGAGGCAGTATACTCGCGACATCACGCTGTTGTAAAATATCAGGCTGCCGGAAAACAGCACAATGCCTTTAAGCAGCGGTCTGAACGGAGCCTTCCATAGAAGAAGCCCGGCAGCCACGCCGGAAATAAACCAGCTTATGAACGGAAGGATATCCGCCGGAAGCCCCGCCTTGGCAAACGGGTAGAGGACAAAGTGCCAGAGCGGCGGGTGGCCTTCATATTTCATGAAGTCGATGATACCGGAAATATCGTTGTATTTTGCAATATTCCACGCCTGCGCCTCGTCGTACCATATTTCGTGGCGGGCGGCGCCGATGAAGGTCAGCGCAAGGTAGACAATGAACAGGCAGAGCAGGATAATGCTGCTTTTCGGTATGCTTCGCTTTCCTGAAGCGGCTGTATCGGTCATTGCTTTTGCTCCTTTGCTTCCTCGTGGTATTCCTTCTCGGTGTTGACGCTCCAGACGCTCTCGCGGTCTCCGGTGCCGGAGATTATCGAGCGGGCGGCGTTCATCGCAGTCAGCATGGAGTGATCCATGTTGTTGTAGCGGTGCTGGCCGTTTCTGCCTATGCAGTAGAGATTATCGAAGCTGTCGAGGTACCCGCGCACCTTCCCGAACTCCTTGTAGGTGCCGAAGTACGCCGGGTAGGCCTTCTTCACCTTGGCGGTGAAGCTGTCGGCGATGTTCTCGCGCTTTATTATGCCGATCTGCTCCAGCTCCTTTGAGGCGAAGTCGATGAACTCCTCCGGGGGAGTGTTCCACATTTCGTCGCCCTCGGTGCAGAAGTACTCAAGCCCCACCCAGACGTGCTTCGTGTTGTCGTCCACCATATAGGGCGACCAGTTGTTGAATATCTGGAGCCTTCCGAGCTTTACCTCGCGCTCCTGAATGTATATCCAGCAGTCCGGGACTATATTGTTGATGGTCGGGGTCTTGGTCTTGTTCTGGATCTCGAGCCGGTCGAGCAGCAGGCCTACGGTGATGAAATCCCGGTAGGGAAGCTCCGACGCGATGTGCAGTATGTCCTCCGGCACGTCCGGGAGAGCCTGCACCAGATCCTTGACCGCCATCGAGGAAACAAGGAAGTCGCATTCGATGGTGCGCTCCTTGCCGAAATCCGGGGAGCCGCTGTCGGTGCAGCGCACGGTCACGGATCTCACTGAGCCGTTTTCCGCGTTTACGCGCACGACCTCGTGCTGCATGAGAAGCTCCGCGCCCTTTTCGCGGTCTATCTCTGCCATGCGCTCCCAGAGCTGACCGGGGCCGAATTTCGGGTAGTAGAATTCGTCGATGAGCGAGGTCTCGACGTTGTTCTTGTTTTTCTTGAACGGCTTGGAAAGCGCGGAGGTTATGACCTTCCACACGGAAAGCCCCTTGACGCGCTGAGCGCCCCAGTCCGCGGCGATGTTTGACGGGTGAACTCCCCAGAGCTTTTCGGTGTAGTCCTCGAAGAACATCTGGTAGAGCGGCTTACCGAAGCGGTTTATGTAGAAATTCTCAAGCGAGGTCTCCGGGAGCTTGTGGATAACGCTGCCGAGATATCCGAAGCCCGCCTTCATCGTGTTGACGAATCCCATGTTGATGAAGGTCGCGGGTTTCAGCGAGATGGGGTAGTCGAAGAAGCGCTTGCGGAAGTATATCCGGGACAAGCGGGTACGCGCAAGGAAAACGTTGTCGATTTTGTCCGGGTCTATCTCCGGGTCGTCGGAGAAGGTGTGGGTCCTGCCGAGCACCTTGTCGTCCTTTGAGGGCGCGCCCTGAAGCGGGAGGATATCCATCCACAGCTTCATGACCTCCTTGTTTTTCGAGAAAAACCTGTGGCCTCCGATGTCGATACGGTTCCCGTTGTACCGCGCGGTGCGGGATATTCCGCCGATGAATTCGCTGGCTTCGATTATTATGGGGTGATATTCGCTACTTTCATTCAGCAGGGTGTATGCGGCGGTAAGTCCCGCAGGACCCGCGCCGATGATTACTACATTTTTCATTTGGTTTCAATTTTTCCTTTTCTGTCAAATATCAGTACCTTTCGTCCGACGTAATTCCATACAAGGACGATGGCGGCGGCGGCTATCTTTACAATAAGGTAGCTTATATGCAGCAGCTCGGTCCCGAGGTACATTATAAGTTCCGTCAGCCCCAGTCCGATCACGCCGACCACGGTGAAAATCAGGAATGCCGCCACGCTCTTACCGCTGCCGCGGTTGTCCTTTCTGCGGAATACGAACGTCAGCGAAAGCACGTAGTTCACGATCAGGCCTACGATGAATCCCGCCGCGGTGGAGATGAACAGCTCCCACGGAGTTCCTCCGGTGAGTATCAGCTCCTGAAACAGGAACAGCGTGCCGTAATCCGCCAGGAATGCGATACCGCCTACAACGGCGTATCTGAAGAATTCCCAGAACAGGCTCAGCAGCTTCCTGCGTTTCTCTTCTGTCAATAAGGCTCCCCCCCAATTTTTTTAGATGTATCAATTATACCACTTTTCAACATGACTTTCAATACAAAGAAATGAACAGTTTTCAAAATCGTTTTATTAGACATATCCGCAAGCGCGTTTTTGTGGATTTTTCAGCCGGGTGTGAATGGACTTGTAATATCAGGTGTAATATATTTGTTCAATGTTTACATAATCTTTTGTGTAAAATGTGTAAAAAGAATGAAATTTCACAAAGGGTATTGTATATTTGCGATAAATATGCTACAATGTATACAGACAAGTTAACAGGCTCGCGGGACGAAAGTCCGGGCGGTTCTGCTGATTTGCTTTAAAATCCCGGTTTGCCGGGCGGCGGCGTCTGCCGCGGCTCGTCCGACCCGAAAGGAATGATCAGTATGAAAGTAACCATCACCGCTAAGAAGCTCACAATCAACCAGTCGTTCACCGACTATGCGACACAGAAGCTCAGCGCAAAGCTGGACCGCTTCTTCCCCGAGGAGGCAGAGGCTAAGATCACCCTCGAGGAGCGCCGTGAACTTATCATTCTTGAGCTTACGGTAAAATATAACGGTATCATCTACCGTGCAGAGCAGTCCGCGAAGGACAAGAACGACGCCCTCGACGTAACCGTTGACCGCGTTATCCGCCAGATCAGAAAGCAGAAGACCAAGGTTGAAAAGAGCCTGCGTACAGGCGCGTTCGAGGGTCTTGCACCCGAGGCAGAGGAGAAGGAGTACGAGGTCATTCGCGAGAAGAAATTCCACCTCCGCCCGATGTCCGTTGACGAGGCTATTCTTCAGATGAACCTGCTCGACCACACGTTCTTTATGTTCAAGAACGCAGACACCGGCGCTGTAAACGTAGTCTACAAGCGCGACGAGGGCAACTATGCGGTTCTGGTTCCCGAGGGATGAGCAGCACAGGAAACAAGGCGTTAATACTTAAATAGCAATCAGCTCCGCCGGGATTTCCTGCGGAGCTTGAATGCTGATTAGGGCATTTGCACAAAAAAGTTGAAAAAACTTTGTGCAAATCACCGCCCTTGTAATGTAAACGATTTACTGCTATAATATAATCAAGGCAA